>OGOI01000583.1_pt1 | contig 30167 bp, 39 predicted proteins | sample 1552631 | NCBI WGS metagenome assembly OGOI01 (sample SAMEA2580204, study PRJEB22360) | human gut metagenome | biome: human gut; feature: human-associated habitat; material: faeces | place: Denmark | collected 2008/2010 | reverse complement strand
TTTTGTATTTTTCAATATCTGTGATTTCCTTTTCATACAATTCAGCAGGAATCAAATACTCGCCCTTATTCAATACCTGTTTATACTCATAAGCACCGCAAGGTCTTCCATAACCCATTTCAAAACCATTGTAAGAACATTCCTCGCTACGTTCCCATACTGCAAATATAATTCTGCGTAACATACTTGGATGTACCAACGGAAACGCTGTCTGCTTGATGTTTAACTTCTGTGCAGATGATTTTATTCTAACTTTGATAATGCTTGTGTTTCTCTTTTCAGAACCAAATAAAACATTGAGGTTCACTCTATACCCTTGTTTTTCCATCTTGTTCACAAGTTGTAATACCTTTACACTTTCTGTTTTAATTGTAGAACTACTTACACAAGCAGAATAGGAACACATTTTGTTTATTGTAATCACCTTGTTTTTCTGTGAAACTGCTTTCTTGTTAATCATGTTTGTAGGAATCCCTTGTAAATATCTAGGTACAGAACATTGAAACCCTGCGACATCATAAACTGTTTTTTGTTTCATACTCGTACCTGTATTCTTTGCTTCCACTCTTCCTTTGATTTCTTTCGTTCCATGTTCCCAACCATGTAACAAAAGGTCTTTCGCTTCTTCAAAATTCGCCGTTTCTGTAAAACTTCTGTCTCCGCTGATACTATCTGGTCCACCTACTTTGTTCTTGAAATTTGGGTACACTTCTTTTGTTTCTATGAAATGTACCAACTCTGTAATATTGTTGAACTCTGTAACATATATTTTACCTTCGTTATATTTTCTCATCTTTCCTGCTCCTTCTCTGATTGTTTTCTGTTCTCCATTTCCTTTGTGACTATATCATAACACAACATAAAACAAATGTAAATACGTTTTGTTGAAATTCTTTTGTTTTTGTTTCATCTGTTATTGTTGCATCTTAGGTGTTTGCTAACCATCTCTGCCTAACTCTGTACCATCATTGTACCATTGTTTTGTTCTACTGTCAATCGCTTTGTTGCAATTAAATAAGGGCATGATTTCTCACACCCTAAAAACGTTCTTCTTTTAACTTTTGTTTTGTTTTAGGAAGATACCCATATAAGGCAATGCAATAAGAATCTGCTAAGTCGTCATTGATTTCGCATGGTACTTTTTTCTTGACCTTTTTACCACCCTCTGTGACCTCCATTTTGACGTCTATAATGCCTTTTTTACCTTTGCCCTTATATTCTTTCACGATATGCTTTAAAAGCCCCATATCCCTCAAATAACAAATTGTACGGTACTTCTCTGGGTTGATTCCATATGGGTTGTCTAATGGTTTGCTACTCCCGATTATCTGAGACTTCCATGAACGTGTATCAACACTATATACAGGGATTTCATTGTAATAATGGAAGAAATCTATAATAGTGGCAATTAACGCACCTGTAGCCTTGATATAGGCTTCTGAGAGGAACCCCTGTGAACGCAGACGAATACGCTCTGTGATAACCAGTGGGTTCGCTATATTATGTTCTAACACCATTTCATGTAATGTATTTTCTAATGCTGTCCTTTTCTCTGAATTATTTTTACAATATTCATAATCAAGACTGAACATTTCAACAACTTCTTTGTTCTTTAGAATTGTGATTCCTGTTCTTGTATAGGATTGGTCTATTCCTATTACATAATCATGCTTTTCCATTTTCCTTTTGTTTCCTTTCTCTACCTAAAATGTCCTGTCCATGAAATAATCTCCTCATTGTCCATACATTGTTAAACCACATAGGTGTAAACCAGATTCTATGTAGGTCTGTTACTTCTGGTTCTGTTAAGGTATTACCATGTACCACATATCCAGACAACCCATGTAAAGACAACTGTATGTAACACATCTGAACACATAAAATGTCAATATCCTGTGCTACAACCCCAACATGGTCTTGGTAGTTCAGTTTCTTGAACATGGATTTGCAATGTTCTGTTGCTGATATTAAGGTTGCCCCTGCACCACAAGCACAATCATTGATAATCACATACCCTTTGTTATGTACATCTTTTGCTAACTGTTTCTTGTTAATTGTTACGCCCGACATTAGTTCACATACGCTGTATGGTGTAAAGAATTGTCCTGCACGATTGTTTGAGATTCCCAATGTCATGTATAGTTCTCCTAACAAATCTTGATTTGGATTTTTCTCCAACTCTAATACCAACATGGTAAACATCTGGCAAATAATTTTCTGCTCTTTCTTATTGTATGTTTTGATTGTTTTGATGTACTGTTCTTCCCTCTCCTGCCATACATCTTTGAATGGTTCATTGTCCTTTAATGGTCGCATGGCTGTGTTTGCAATCTCGATAGAATATAACAACATTAAGTCACTCCAGACAGTATATAAAGATTTTGCACCCGTCAACATATTAAATCCATTCATAAACCTCTGTTTGTAATTTCTGTTTTCATCTATCCCCTTAGCCATGCAATACAACCCTCCTTTGTTGTAAATACAGGGTATAGTGTTTTGTCCATTCCCCTATGTCCTGTATCAATATTTGCATTTTTAAACATGAAAAACTTTACTGTTTTGTCTATGTCTATTCCTTTGTCTGTGGTACACTTCTTAACCTCACAATGATATGTTATGCTGTTCTTATCTATGGTTGCTTTTACCACTTCTGCACGAAACACAATATTGTTCTTGTACCCTTCCCTTTTTGATGCAAACACTAGGAACACATCAGTTCCTATGTCTACCAAGAGGTAAGCCTTTTTCATCTCGTTTTGTTCTCCTTTCTGTGAGTTCACATTTTCCATACATGGTGCAGATTGCACAATCTTTGTACGCCGTTGTTCTTCCATACTTACATTTGTTTGTTTTGTTCTTATACATTCTTTGTCCTCACATTCCATGCAATCCAGATAGGTTACATATAACCCCATTGGTTTACAATACTTGCTCATGTTGTTTTCTCCTGTTCTGTCTATATAATAACATAAGGGTTGAACAAAGTCAACCCCTAAATGTAAATTATTCTAATCTTTCTTTTTTTCTTCCATAACACACATCACGCATCGGACATCCTTCTGCCATCTTACAATGATAACCTGTGCATTTGTTATGTCTTTTGACAAGTTTTCCTTTATCAATCAATCTGTGTTTGTAATACTGAATCTTTTCTAATCTTGCAACATAAGGTTTTATGCTATCATAATTGATGTCATAAATGTTCACTCGGAAATCTTGTGTGTTTTTATCTTCCTGTAAAACAATTCCCTTTTCCACTCCTGTTAAATACATATACAGGTTGTCCTGCTTCTTTCCACTCGGATGTTCGTTTCCCTTTTTGAACTGGAATGTGTTTACTGATTTTATTTCTACAACATATTTTACACCATCTATTTCACACATAATGTCTGGCGTATAGGATAAATCAAATTCTTCATTGAATCTGCTATAATCACAATCCAACGGTTCTGCATATCCTCCACGAATAAACAATCGTTGCCACTTCTCATGTATCGCATCCCCCTCTGTAAATATCCGCTTCAATCCAACTGGTACTTGCTCTCCCTGTGCTTGCTTGTAAAACAAACTCAACACCTGCTGTCTGTAACAAAACTTATCATCTGAAACAATAATAGCAGATGCATGAAGCCCTTTCCTTTCTGCTGTTTCCTGTCCCCTTGTCATAACTGATTTTAGGAACTGCAATTCCTTTGGTATGTTTTTATCCAGATAATGCAATGCATTAAGTTTGTGTTCTAGTTCTGCTTCTTGACTACTCTGTATCTTTGTTCTGTTTCCTTCGGCTTCTTTCTTGATTTCATCCATCAAACCCATGTGCCTGTTCTCCCTCCTGTTCTTGTTTTATTCTATCATATAAATGGAAATAATGCAAGCACTTTTGTAACCAGTGGTAACACAGAACCGTTTCTTTGCTTCTACCTTTGTTCTGGCATATACAAAGAAATTATGTTCTGTGTTATCATCTTCTGTCATTCTCATAAACTTTATACAATAAAAATGCATCAATCTTGTAACATTTCCTTGTACATCTTTTTATGTTCTTCCATGATTTCCTTGCGTACACTGTCAAGGTCTGCAAAATCTACGAAACCTCTGTCATAGAACAATGGTATCTCACATTCCCCTTTCGGATTGCATACCTTTGACTTTACAACCTTGCATTTCATTATCATGCCGATTGTTTCCTTGCTTGCACTATTATAAGGGTTGTGGTTCGGAATGTCAATATACCCTTTCCTTGCTACCTGTATTCTAAGGCTCGCACTATGTTTCAACTTGTGACCGCCCGGTGTTTGTATGTTATCCCCAAAAGGCAATGCGTTCATCTTATCCCGAATCTGGTTTATAAACACAACCGTTGTTCCTGTTTGTTCAATTACATCTTCAAGCGTAGGTAGGTATTTGTCCATGAGCCTTGCAACTCCACCTATCCGCATTTCTTGTTCACTATCTGTGTTCACTGCTTTTCTGATTTTGTCAATATCATCTTTCGGTTGCATGGATGGAACACTGTCTATCACAATCATTGGTATACCTTCCTCTGCAAAACGGATTGCTCTGTTAAAAGCCTTTTCTCCATACCTCGCTCTGTATACCAACATTTGTTTTGGTCTGTTTCCAAATAACTTTGCACGTTCTGCATCGAATGTACCTTCAATCGGTATGTCAAGGCACATTTCATGTTGTGCACAAAACTGATAAGCAAGTGTTGTTTTTCCTGCTGATTCTGCACCGAATATTTCTATTGTTCTTCCTTTTGGGATTCCTCCACCTATAATTGCATCAAGGTCTGGAAGTCCTGTACTCCAACGAGGAATGTTTAACACTCCATTTTTATTCCCCAGACTGTAAACAATTCCTTCTCCTTCCTTCTTTGAAATCTCGGAACACAATTTCATTATTGCTTCTTTATTCATTCCTTTTGTTTTAGTAGCCATTGTTTTGTTTCACCACCCATGCTAAATAATATCCTTTTTCTTGTATCATATTGTAATCTTCTTCCAAAAGTAAAATATGTTCTTGTTTCTTCATATTCCCATAACAGTTAATGTCACAAGTCAATTCATACATCTTTACTCCTTGAAAGTCTGTTTCTTGTTCCCTTGTAATGTTTGTTACATAATGTTCCAATAAGTTCATGTTCTGTTACCTCCCCAACAAACTACTGTTATACTTTACCACTCTGGAAAGATATCTGCGCTTGTTGAACTCTAACGCACCTTGTTCTTTCAGAATGCTAATCACTCTCGTTGTTACTGTTCTTCCCTTACACCTGTCATAGAAATCATCATAGTCTCGGAACACACCATGCTCACGCCGTTCATTTTCGATTGCTTGCGCCGCTTTCTCTCCTACCCCTTTAATGATACTAAGTCCTTGCTGAATCACATTCTCACCATCCATCATGCGCATAGACGTTTCCGCTGTGTAATTCACATGTGGTAACATCACAACAGCATTGTCTTTTACTGCAAACTGTGAATACTTATGTAAATCTGCTTCATTTCCTGCATACTTCATTTTCACATACCAGAACTCAGCAGGAAAATGAATCTTATACCACATCTGGTCTACACTGATAATTGTGTAACCTGTACTGTGTCCTTTGTTAAAACCATAGATAAGCATACTTGCCCAGATTTCTTTTGTTTGTTCTTTTGTCAACCCTTCACTTCTACAACCTTTGAAAAAATCCTTTTTCATCTGCTCAATAATAGGGATGTACTCTGGCTTGTTCTGATTCTCTGCTTTCTTCATAATCTTTAGCAAATCAAAACTTTGTTGCGGTGTCAGATGTCCTAACTTCTGTGCAACCTCAACGGTCTGTTCTTGGTACAACATTGTTCCGTATGTTTCCTTTGTATATTTGTAATACGGTGTATTCTTGTCTACATTTCCAGATAATTTGTTATATGCATATGTTTCATGCATCTTTAATTGTAACGGTGCTGGTCGGTTTAGTGCATTTACCGCAATCACATCTTCAATACAATCACACTGTATCATGTCCAAAATCTTTTTTGGTGCTGATTTTTCCATCTGAAATATACCGTCTGTTTTCCCATCTCGGAAACTATCATATATTTCTTGTTCTTCCCTATCCTCGTCTGTTACAATATGGTTTGTATGTTCTTCCAACTCTCGCAACTCTGACATTGTTTTAAGTCCTAACATATCGAACTTTGTACAATTGATATGTTCCAAATCATTAAGGTCATAACTACTGCTGAACATATCACCCTTACGAATCACCGCTGTATAATTCGATATATCAGAACCAACTACTGCCACACCTGCGGCATGTTTTCCTAAATATCGAATTTTCCCAAACAACTTGGAAAAGTGTTTCATAATGTTATCATACTGGCTGTTATACTCTTCTGTTCTTTCATCCTCCATGAGTAACTGCATATTCAATCTGCCATCCTCTTCATACTCTCGTATAAATCGTTTGATTTCTGCAACTACCTTTTTGTTTTGTTCCTTGTCGTACTCGTCTAATTCCTTTCCGCTTGTAGGCAATCCACATACCCCTGCAAGGTCATTCACAAGGTTGTCAATCTTATATTCCCCATAAGAACATATCTGTACTGCTTGCCCCTTATACTTATTCACAACATAGTCAATCACATCTTGTCGTCTGTCTGTTTCAAAATCAACATCTATGTCTGGTAACTTCTTTTTCTCCTTCCTCATAAATCGGCTAAAATCAAGTTTATACTTAATACTGTCAACATCCGTTATCCCGATTGCATACGCAACCAAACAATTGCAAGCAGAACCTCTCCCCGGTCCAACTGCCATGTTATGTTCTCTCGCCCAATTTACATAGTCTTGCACCATTAGAAAGTAATCATCAAACCCATGATAATGTATTACATCAAGTTCCTGTTTACATCTCTGTATGTACTGTTTTGTGTTCTTCCCTCGCTTCTTCAATCCTCTCTGTACCATCTTACGCAACACTGTTTCGCTTGATTCTCCATTTGTTTCAATCTTAGGCAGAACCAACTCACATTGCGAAAGTATATCTTCTTCCACGCTGTCCTGTAACTTCTTTAAGTTGTCAACGAACATTTCTGCAACCTTAAAGGCATCCTTAAACTTGTTCTTGTAGATTGTTGCAAATCGTTCTTCTATCTCATATTCGCTAGGCATATACCTTTCTGAATATGTGTTCTTTACATCAAGTGTTGTTTTCCCGATTTCGTGCATCTTACAATAGGTGTCAAAATCTTCCTTACTTCCAAAATGGCTGTCTGATGTTAGTATACACTTGATTTTCCGTTCCCTTGCTAACTTCATCAAAACATAATCTGTTTTCTGTTGTGTTCCCTTTTTGTCAATCTTGTATGGCTGAATCTCCACATACAGGTTGTTACCAAAAATATCCTTGAACTTGTCAAGCAACTTTCCTGCTGTTTCAACATTGCCATTTACAATCGCTTGGCTTGTTGCTGATGCAATACAAGCAGTAGAACATATCAACCCATCTGCATACTTCTCCAACAACCCAAAATCAGCAATTGGTTTGTAATAGAATTGTTTCACATTTGCTTCTGTCATAATGTGACACAAGTTTTCATATCCTGTTTTGTTTTGTGCAAACAAACACAAATGGTAAGACTTTCTCTGTGGATTCTTCTTGTTAAACTTTGGTTGGAAATACACTTCACAACCTAATATTGGTTTGATTCCAACCTCCTTACACGCCAACCAGTGTTGCACCAACCCTGTTATGTTCCCATGATTGCTCAACCCTAATGCTGTATATCCCAATTCCTTTGCCCTTCTCGCTAATTCAATTGGTTTTCCGAATCCATCAAAGAAAGAAATTTCGTCATGTCTGTGTAAATCAAAATAATTACCCACTTCTGTTGTTCTCCTTCCTTACTCCTTTATTATAACAAAAGGGCTGACATTTTGTCAACCCCTAACTGTTCTTGTTTGTTCTAATCTTCCCAATCATCGTCGGAATCTTCATCATCCCAATCGTCAGAATCTTCCTCGTCTGCTTCTTCCAAAAGGTCAATGTAATATTCTTTTGTTTTCTTTGGTTTGCACTCAATGTCTCTGTCCTTACACAACTGGAACAACTCTTTTGCTGTCATACTCTCGTAATCCTGTTCTTCCTCTTCATCATCCCAGTCATCATTGTCGTCCTCTGGTTCGTTCACCTTTCCTTTTAGCGGCTTATTGTTTGACTTTGCACCCTTCTTTTTGTTTCTCTTCGGTGTTTCGTCCTCGTCCTCAAAATCTTCGGAATTGTCCGCAGGATAAGCCTTGTCAATACATTTCAACATTGCCTGTTCGGACATTGGTTTTACTTTTGTGTTTCGGAACTTCATCTTTTCCAGAGGAATCACACTGTATGTTGTGTTCTGTCCTTTTCCGATTCTCTTAATCTCATAATCTCTGTCGCACAATGTTCCATAACTTTCATACAGAGATGCAAGCGCAGGAACAGGAGAGCAATTGTTTACCGCCGCCATGAGCAGTTTAACTTCCTTGCTTTCATAATCATATACGCTCCACACATACATGTTTCTTGTCCGTAAATCCTCATTCTCGCAATACTCGCAATCCCTTCCAAATACTTCTTGGCATGGAACATTGATTCCCAACTGGAAACTGTCATGGAAAGATACCTCAAGTCCATCCTCCATATCAGTGAGGAATCTTACTCTTACTTTGCTGTCCTCTTTGAAAAACAAAAACTTGCCTTTGCTTGTTCCACTTTTCTTAATCTCATTCTTGATGTTTGCTAATTTGATTTTTCCCATTGTTTGTTCTTCCTTTCTTGTTTGTTTTACTTTTTGTTGAATTGAATGTCGAACCCATCCAGACGAATTGCACAAAACTCTTTCGGGTTAATCATATACCCACCAAAAGATATGTATGCTGTTGTTCCTTGATAATAACAATTCTTTACAACCTGTTCAATCTGTTCAATTGTTTCTTTCTGTACTTCCTTCGCCTCTCTTGCTAGTTCCTTCATCAATTCTTTGTCAAACTCTGTTTTGTCAAGTTCTCTTGCAAATCCTATCACTTGTGTATACTCTTTGCACAACTCTTTGTATTCTTGACTATCTTCATTATAACTCTGTTCTATTACCTTGTCAATCCGTAATTCCTTCATGGTCTGTGCATGGAACAGTGTCATTCCCATTGTCAACTTAAAACTAACTGTCACGTTTATAGGCCCTCCTTGTCCATCTGATTGCCATTTTTAACTCTTGTTCCGACATTTCCCCTGCGTCCTTTACTCCTTCTGGATAATCAAACCTTACCACATGGAAAAACCGTTTTAAATACTCTGTACCCTTATTCCCTGCTTTGTCATTATCCAGAGCGGACACAACCGTTGTCACTCCTTTATCTTTCAACTTCTGTACTTGTTCATCTGATATGTGCCATCCCAAAATAGCAACAACATTCTTAATGTGTCCTCTTGTTCTCAAACTAAGGTAGTCCATAAACCCCTCGCAAACAAACACCACTTTGTTTTGTTCATATGTTCCGCACAATGTATCTCGTTTTCTAAAACCATCATTGTATAAATACTTGCGCTTTTTTTCAACATACTTGTTCATAGTTCTGCCAACCCATCCTTTGAACTCCCCATTGTCTAATATTGGGAACAAAAACGGATAAGCAATATTATAGTTTGTTTTACAATGTGCAATGTTCAATGCTCTTTCATCAAATCCCCTTTGTTTCATATACTGTAAAACTTCATGTTCTTCTTTTGTGTGTATGTCATTCCAATCAACAGTTCGTAGTCCATAATAATAGTCATGTGCTTCATTCAAGGCTTGCTTGTTCTGCAATCTCCTTTTCTTCTTATACTTCACATTTAACTTTTTTATTTCATCACTGTTCAATATTTGTTCCAACAAAACACACGCTTGTAACTCATTTAATTCTGGATGTACCTTCCTCACAAAGTCTAGGGCATTTCCCTTTGCTTCACATCCAAAACAGAAGAAAGAACCATCTGTTAGGCACACCCTCATGGAAGGGTTTATATCCTCATGGAAAGGGCAAATGATGTTAAAATCAGAACTTGCGACATCTGCAATCAATCCATAATAGATAAGCACTTTTGCTAGTTCTTTCCCTCCATATTCTCTCGTCATGTTACCTCTTTAACTCTGTGATTCTGATGTATGGCTCTCCCATCTTCACAGCGTAACAACCTTCTATGTCTTTTGTTTTCAATGCCCCTGTTTCATAGTAGGTGTCAAGTTTTGTTTCATCAAGTTCCTCTGCCACATCAATGAACTTTTTGAACTTCTTTGGGTCAACTCCGCATGTTTTTAAATACCGAATCAATCCCTGCATATCATTTACTGTATATGTTTTGTTCACAACCTCACTGTATATGTCTTTCCCGACCTTCTGTTTTAACTTATCCAACAACCATGTTACTTTTTTTGTCCTTACTCTTGTTACATTCAATTTCACATGGTTTGTATAATATCCTGCCCCCTCGTCAAGTTCTATTTCAAAACTGTTCTGTCCTTTTGGGAGACTTGTAAACATGAAATTTGAAATGGCAAATTGTTCTTTCTTCCTCACCTCTTCATAGTATTTATCAAACTGTCTCTTTTCCTGTTGTGCATCATATAACTTTCTTACGCTGTCCTTAATCAGCAACATTGTTTTCTGCAAATCTTTCATTGATAAGCACCTTGCCTTTCTCTGTTCTCTGTTCTTTCAGATACATTGCAATGTCCTTCGGGTAGGAACAATTCTTCGCACTTCCCTTAATATAAAGTAATTCATCAAAGGAAAGTTCTTTCTCCGTTCCTAACAGAGTAACGATTCTGACAAGTTCTTTCTTTCTATTGATTCCTACAACCTTTGCTGTTCTTAACTTCTTGTAAATCTGTCCGTTTCTCGCTTCTACATAATGGACAAACACAACATAACTGCCTACCTTTAACTCGTTGTCATAGATTTCCTGTTTCTTTCTGTTTCCATACTTCTGCTCGATTTCTTCCAGTGTTTTTGCATACACAATGTAACCATCTTCTTTTGTTTCAACCTTTGGTGTGTTCTCACAAGGAGCATGTTCACACTCTGCACAAATCTCCACTTTCTCACATTCTGCATCACCCCATGCTTCGTCACCTTCGGGGTCTACCAAAATTTCCTGTCCTGCTTCATCAATTGTTTTCTGAATGTCAGCCTGTTCTGCATCCCACTTTGTAAGTCTCTCGATTAACTCTGGTTTTGTGAACTTATGCCCTTTACTCTCCAACGTAAGCCCACGCTTTCTGCTCTCTTCTCTTAACTCCTTCACTGTCATTTCTTCAAATGTTTTGTTCATTGTTTGTTCTCCTTTTCTGTTTGATTGAATTTATTTACTTTATACTTTTATTATACTACCGACACACCATAGTGTCAATCGTCAAATTCCAAAAAATGCAAGGAATATTCTCAATAAAAATGGGAACATGATTGTAGACATTGCCCCTAGTAGCATTTCAAATTCTTCCCATATAATGCCCCATTCTTTCCAGAACCTCTGGAACTTCCTTTTTAACCTACGCTTCTGTAATGATGTCATGTCCTTTACTCCTTAAAACTCTGTAAATGTTTCTTTCATTTCCTGTTCTGTAAAAACACCTCTTCTGCACAACTCTTTCAAACACATCAGTTGTTCCTTATATGCTTTCTTTGTTTCCCTTGTCATGTTGTACGCAAAACAACTAATCAACTGTGCATTGTTCTTTTGCATTACTTCCATTCTTGTCATTGTTCTGTTCACTCCTTATTTTGTTTTCTTTTCTATGGTTCTATTGTATCATAGGGTGCTGAACTTGTCAACACCCATTTTTGTTTCTACCAAGCAAACATATCAACATAACTATTTCTGAATGTGGATGTCTCTCCATTCTCAAAATATAACACAAGGTATTCGTGCATATCATCTATGCAACTTTCATCTGTGTGTGTTTCAATTTCCTTCGCCTGTTCTCCTGCAACCACTTCAAACCCGATTACATTTTCATATTCCACAACCTTCTGGTTTTCAAATACTTCTTCTCCTGCTGTGTACTTGCACTCACTGTAAATGTTTAACTCCACATGTTTTGTTCTTGTAAATCTCTGCATCATTGTTTTGTTCTCCTTCACTATTTGTTTTCTCTCTTGGGAAATCCCTTCCCTTAACTTGATTCTATCTTACCACACTTTTCTATGTTCGTCAATACGTTTTTTTGTAAAAATTCAAAAAAAATAAGCCTACCTATAACAATTACAAGTAAGCCTATTTCATGTTCTTTGTTTTGTTCTTTTCATGTTCTCACACTCTTGTTTTATTTCTGCACTTTCAACTTCTTCATTTTCTCTTTGTACTCTTCATGGATTTTCTTCTGTATCTCCATAATGTACAGAACATCATAACCTGTTCCGTTGAGTTCCTCACACATTCTGTAAATCTTTTTGAGTTCATGTTGCACATCTTCAAGATAACACATCATCAAATTGTAATCAATGAGCCATCCCTTTTCATAGAACACACAGCACACTGCTTCGTAAAACTTCTTTGTTTCCTCTTCCCACTCTTTGTATTGTTTCATAGCAGAGCGAACAAACTTTGTCAGCACACTGTCGTCAATATCCATTCTAGTATGACTGTACCATTCCTTCGGAATTACCTCTGGTTTTTCATGCCCTTTTATTGGTATCAGTTTGTTATGAATATCCAACACCTTTTTGTGCAACTTCCGCTTTCCGATGGATTCCTCATAATACTGTAACTCATGTATTCTCTTAAATCCATGCAATCCGATAAAATTAAAATAGTCACTCATTCCAGAATGAAACATCAGAGCCGCTGTCATGTGTTTGTCTATCTCTGCATATATCTCCATACATGATAACTCTTTCAACTGTTCTTTGTCAAGCATCCCCTTTTTCCCCCTTCCAACAATTCTATGATATGGTCTATAACCTCCTTTATTTACATAAACTTGCTGAATTAAATAAGAATATACTGGTTTGCGAAACTTACTGTAAGGGAATCGAAGCGAATTACGGTATTTATTAAAATGCATCATCTGTATAATATGTGAAATTAACAAATGCAAATGTGTTAGCCCCTGACAGTTTAATCTCGCAAGCGTTTCTGTTTTCAGTACACATGCCTCTACCTGTAAATCCTGATGTTGGATGAAGAACATTATCAGTTCCAACTACAGGAAATCCAAGATATTTTTTTGTCTTGTATGGCAATGTAATTGTTACTGTTTGTGCGTTCATCACTATTCTTCCCGAAACAGTAACTTTACTTCCTTCTCTAACGTAATTTGCTCCAGACTGGTTTTGTAAAGTTCCTTCCTTTACAAGTATTTTCTTATTTAGTTCAGCAACCGCAAGCGCATCGACAAAGAATCCTTGTTCAGTATTTGAACTTACCTCTTCCAACGTTTTTAATGTTTTTCCTATAGTACTATCGTATAAATTATTAATTGCATTTACAACAGAATCTTTTACAATTGTTTTTAGATTGCTCAGCAACCCTATCTGTGTTTGTAGATTTCCTGCCGCATCTGTAGATAACTGGTCTTTCATTTCATTAAACCAAGTCTGGAACGCATCATCATACTGCTGAAACAACTCTGTTGTATCTATCTGGTCTATCACACCAGTAACAAAACCACAATATGTTTTGTCTGGTCGTCTGTCTGTAATGTCCTCTGCATTTAACTTTGACGCATTTGGTTGTACAATAATCGTTGACAATACCAAATCATGCCTATTATTGTTATTTATAGGATAGTCACTTATTACATCTTCTTCCAGAACAATACTTACCTTTCGTTCCCCTTTGTCCAATGTACAACGGATAACATCTTTTACAATATATGCTTTTGTATTTGCAGGAATTGTAATCTCCATGTCCTCTGTAAGTTCATACCAATACCCATCTATGTATGCCTTTCCCTTTCTGACAATCACAACAAACGGTTTATCTGGCGAATCATTGAACACAACTTTCAACTGGTTCGCTGGATTTGCATACACTCCATTAGAAATAAAATTTGCAAAATACCCTGCGAACTGTTCTGCATCATACTCTCTGTCATATGTTCCATCCTCTGCTTCTCTCGCATTAAAAAACCCGCTTTTCTCTGCCATTGTTATATCACTCCTTTTCTTCTCAATTTCTCATTCATCTGTATACTACGATAACCGAATGTAATGTCAAGGATTTCTCTTGAACCCTCCACAGATTTTGTTACCTCTGTTATCTGTGCATCCACTGTTATGCCTAACTCGTTGTCTACAATCGTAACAAAATCCCCATTGTAAAAGTCTCTCTGGTACTTGTACTTTTCATTCTCATTTGTTACAGTTGAATCATAAGAAACAAATACTACATGTTCCTTTAGGTACTCGTTTCCTCTTTGTGTGAGTATCTCCTTATACTCTGTGTCTGTATATGTTTTGTTGTCTGTTGTTTTCTGCAAATCTCTTGCATCAACAAACAACTCGTCTCGCAACCACCCGATTGCATCCCATTCGTACTCTGTTCCCTTTACTCCATCTTGGTATACTTCAATCCATGTTCTATTATTTCCTTCCCCTTCTCCTGCAACATACGCAACATTGCAATACTCTTTCATGTCCTTTTCATAGGTAGACTTTGTTAGGTTACTCAATGAATGAGAAAACACAATTGGTTTGTTTCCCATCTGATTGTTTCTCGTTCTGTCCTCTCCTAACAGAATGTTGAAATACCACTTTTGTATGTTCGTGATTGGTGCATTTGCGACAATCTCATATCGCTCTGTTATCACTGGCTTAATCTCAAACCCCATGCTGTCTGCTTGTAGCAATGGCTGTATTGCATCATATACACTTCCACCTGTCCACTGCCCATTGTTTATCACTGTCATTTCACTAAGCCTATCGCCTTGTATGTAGAACTCAAAATTGATGTACCGTTTATCCCCTGTCGAACCAACACACATATTGTTTTCTACCAATTGTTTCACCACTTCTGCTGTTCTTCCACTGTATATCTGTTGTTTGTACACGACACTTGTTTGCAGTTTATATTTTATCATCCTTCCTGTTATTTCTAGCGTCTGTTCAAACTCACTATCACTGTCCTTTACTACCTTGTCAATTCTTCCCATTGTTGTTCTGTCAAATGCAACAAAAAACACCTCTTTTTTATCCAACAGGTATAGGTTTTCATCACACAAGATAGCATTTATTTTAAACTCCCCGACACCATTAAACTTGTCTGTGTACTGCATAAATGTGTACTTTCTTAATATGTCGATTCGTTCAAAATACTTGTTAAATACTGTAATTACTCCCATGTTATCACATTCCTTTCAGATTGAGGAATAATTCGTCCATATCAATTGTTAAATTCACAAAAACATCACTGCCCTGCTCAACAGAATATCCATATAAATTGCTCCCCTGTTTGAACTGTAAAAACGTGCTTCCCTCAATCACATCAGCAATTACGTTTTCATCCTTTGACTTTCCTGTTGACAGATAATTGACATGATGATGTATAACATTCTCTTCCCCAATCTTTGTGTTTATCAACAGGTAATCTCCTTCTAACAATGTTAATCTTATCATAAACTGTCCCTGTGTGTCAACATTAAATATTGTTGGATTTTGTACTGTTCCTCCAACCGCTTCTAGTTTGATGATTCCACCAATGTCACAATCTCCATCGTTAATAACATTGATAATCTTCTGGTTAGACACAACACCCATAATGTTCCCTGTTTCCTTCAAAATCCATGGAAAACGGAACTTAGGCTGAACCTGTGCCAATACGGTCTGTTTTCCTTTGTTCAATCTGAACATAGGAGAAAAACAATTAATGTCAATTGTGAACATGCACAACACTTCATTGTTTTCATTCTCCTTGTTACTGAACTTCACTGCACTAGATGGTCTGCCCTCTATGAAATAATCTCCCACAATCACACGAATATCTTGTAACGGGGTAATTGTTTTGTTTAGTTCATACTTCTTTTGTTCTATGTCTTGCAACTGCGCTTCTAAAAACTCGTTCCAACTCTTCCCAAGAAACGCCCTCCCATCCACACTAGAAACAATATACCCTGTAATGGATGGCTGTCTTGTTCCAAGTTCCACACCAGACAAGGAAACCCCTATCTGGAATGGAACTCTATATGTGCTGAAACTTACGGATGGAACATCCCAATCTATCTCGTCCAAAACATATTGGGTAGAACCATCTCTTGCAAGACTTAACTGTTGTCCATTTACCTTGTTTATTATCTGCAATTCCTGTATCAATGTTTTGCTCCTTTCTAATAACCAAGTTCTAAGTCTCGTTTCGCTTTCTTCATCTGCCTTGCATACTCATAAGGTGTAGGTTTTGTGTTATAAAAATTAAACGTGTCCCCACTTTGTGCTGTCTTTCCTTCATTATACTCTCTGTTCTGTTGTTTTGTCAACACCCTTTCCCCTTCATGCAACTCTGCAACATATCCATTATACGGAACATAATCTAATCCATTTGCATGGCTTCCGTTTACAGATTTTGCGGCTGATTTTGCATCATTCGCACCAGAAACAATGTTCTTAAATCCATCAACGATTCCAGAAACAAAACTGCCAATCTTTCCTGCAAAATCAGATACCCAACCGAGTATGCTATCTCCGATGCTCTTGATTCCGTTCCACAAACGCTGGAATATGTTTCGTCCTGCATTGTACAACCGTGAACCAATTTCAGAAACCTTACTAGGTATTTGCTGAATGATTCCCCGAACCTTACTAGGTAGGCTTGTAATAAAACTGATAAAACTGTTCACAAAGTTTGTTGCTACCGACCTTGCTTGTGACACCATGTTCGTACCCCATGAAATCACATTAGACACCGTCGTAGTGAGCCACGCCCAGATTCTACTAGGTAACTGCGAAATCCATTCTATTGCGCCGTTTACGAAGTTTGAAACCGCCAACACAGCATTGTTATACATCTCATCGCCCCAATTGATAACATTTGTTACCACTCCTGTCAGCCATTCCCAAATCCTGCTAGGCAACTGTGCAAACCATTGTATGATATCTTCTATAATCAAAGGTAGTTCTGTTGTTATCCATGTCCACAAATCTGTTGCGAACAAATAGAAGTAGCCAATCAATTCTCCGATTGCATACCCTATCATGTATGGTAATTGTTCAAACCACTGCACAATACTATTGATTGCATTTGGTATTGTCTCATTTACAAATGTACTAAATGCATCTGGAACCGTTACTGTGAAAAACTCTATGATGTTATCAACAAATCCTTGTACCGCTTCAATTGCGCTGTTAAATGCGTTTGGTATTGTTTCAGTAAAGAACGAAACAATTGTGTCAATTGCACTGGATAACAATTCTGGTATCTGCCCGAACAAATCAGATAATTTATTGAAAAAGTTTTGAAATCCTTCTGCCGCTTTGTCAAATCCGAGTTTGCTCAATATTTCTGAGCCAATATCACCAATCGTGCTAAGGATGTTACTTCCAAGGTCTGCAAATGTTTCAACAATTCCAGATATAATTCCCTTTATGCCATCCCTGAACTGTTCCATGTTTCCTGTGAACAGTCCAATAAAAATGTCCATGACAGAAAGCACTAACTTGAATACTCCATCTAACACGATTGCGATTGTATTAAAAGCACCTTCAAACACTGGTGCAAGAATATCACACAATGCAATCCATACTGCTTTAATTACTTCTGTTATGCTTTCAAAATCAAAACCCAGTGCATTAATACGCTCCACAACTCCATCAAAGAAACCATCAATTGATATTTTAATTTTGTTCCAAATTTGCGTCATTTTGTCACGAAAATCTTCGTTTGTTTTCCACAACGTAACAAATGCTCCAACCAAAACAGCAACAACCGCTATTACTGCCGCTATCGGTGCTAACATTCCACCAAATCCCGTTGAGATTCCTGCAATAAATTTTGGGATTCCACCCATTTGTGTAGCAAGTCCAGCATATCCTGCTTTTACCAAATCAATACTTGTTTTGATTGCTGTCATCGTTGTTCCCAACTTCTTAAATACTTTCATTACTGTTGTAACAACTGAAATCACTTTTGCAAGAATCAACAACACTGGACCTATTGCCGCAAGTATCAATCCAAACTTAACAATCTGGTCTTGTTCTTCTTCCGACAAACTGTTGAACTTCTCCACAAGTCCTGTTATCCACTCTGCTAACTTTCTGATATACGGTGTAAGTTTTTCTCCTATCAGAATCCCTGCTGATTCTAACGCACCTTTCAATTGTTCTACTGCGCCTGCTGTGTTATCCATCATAACAGATGCCATGTCCTCTGCCGCACCATTCGCATTGTTTATCTCGTCTGTTAATTTCTGGAAATCTTCATCCGAAGCATTGACGATTGCCAACAATCCAGACATTCCCTCTTGTCCTGCCAACATAGCCGCATACTGCGCTTTTTGTTCTTCTGTCAATCCTGCAAACTTCTCTCGCAACTCCACCATTGTTTGGCTCAACGGTTTCATTGTTCCATCTGCATTTGTTATACTGATTCCAAGTTCTTCTACTGCGTCCTTCGCTTCTCCAACAGGTTTTGCTAACCTTGTTATGGTAGAACGTAACGCTGTTCCTGCTTGACTTCCCTTGATTCCACTGTTTGCCATCAATCCAATAGCAACCGCTGTGTCCTCTATGCTGTAACCTAACGCCCCTGCTACTGGCGCAACATACTTGAATGTTTCCCCCATCAAACCAACATTTGTGTTTGACTTGGAACTTGCTTGTGCAAGAACATCTGCAAAATGCGCTGAATCACTTGCCTGTAAACCAAACGCTGTCAATGCGTCTGTAACAATATCAGATGTTGTTGCCAAATCTTCACCAGATGCCGCCGCTAAGTCCATGATTCCTGCAATACCATCCATCATTTGTGACGCATCCCAACCAGCCATAGCCATGTACTTAAATGCGTCTGCTGAATCACTTGCAGAGAACTTTGTTTTAGCACCCATCTCAATTGCTTTGTCTCTTAACGCATCAAACTCTGAACCAGTAGCACCAGAAATCGCCTTAACCTCTGACATTCCTGCTTCAAAGTCTGTTGCTGTTTTCACTGCCGCCGCACCAACTCCAACAATCGGTAATGTTACGTTCTTTGATAACAAACCACCTGCTGTCTTAAAGGCACTCGACAAACCGTTCAACTTTTGTTCTGCTGTTGCTGACTTGCCCCCGAATACCTTTAAATCATTATAAGCGGAAACAAACCCCTTTGAAAACTTTGAGGTATCGAGTTCAAGGTATGCAATAGCAGTTCCCATATTAACTGCCATGTTTACCCTCCATACGCTTTGTAAAAATCTTTGAAATTACTGTAATGTTTTGGTTCTTCCGCTTGTTCTCTCTGTTCTATGTAATAGGGTTTTTCATCGTTCTGCAACCTCGCTAGAATCTCGCAACATGCTTCGTTAAAACAAAAAGCAGTATAACTATCCTCTATCCCTAGAATAACACTAGGCAGACAGCCATACTGCTTTGACATAGCGAGGACGCTCTCTATTTTCCTACTCTGTACGAAAGGATTCTAATGCCTTTACCCCCTGCTGTGCATAGTTGAAAATGAACATCATCTGTTCATCCGTCAACTCGATTCCTGCATCTTTGATTTCTGAATATGTAGGTTCTACAAATGTTTCCTGCGCCATCAACTCTAACACATCAAACATCTGTGCCATCATGTTTTCTTCATCGGGGTCAAACCCTGTTCCATCCTGTACAAACAATTCATTTGCACGAACAAGCAATGTGTTTGGTATCTTTCCCTGTTTCACCATTCCAAGAAGGGAAGGTCTTTTCAATCTCGCAACAAAAGGCTGACCTTCTGCAAAGCAAGGAAGTTCTACCAATGTTCCGTTGGAATACTGTTTCAATTCCTCAATTGATGTTACGGTTGCTACTGTTGCTTTTTTCGTTTTTGTTCCTGCCATGTTCTTATTCTCCTTTTACTCTTTGTTCTACTTTGTTTCGATTTCTGTTGTACTCTCACTCTTCGTCAGACCTGTTTCTGCATCCCCACTCACAAGAGCAGTTCCGCTATCCCCTTCACTGTCTGACAACGCCATAACACTTGCGGTATTTACGGAAGAGGAATTAGGAAAAGTCGGTAACACTTTCACATAACTAATCGTGTAAGGTGCTTCTCCTGTTTTCGGTGCTGAATTGATAACATACTCTGGAAGTCTGAAAACACCATCTTCTGTGTTAATCGTGATTGGCGTTCCTTGACAATTCGGGTATGTAATCTTCTCATACTTCACAATCTGTCCACTTGCATCATACTCTGCTGAATATGCGTCAAGTTCAAATACCTGTCCTTTCTCTGCACTTCCTGCAACTGGCGGTGTGTAGACAAGGCTCGCACCTTCTCCTTTGATTGTTCCACCTTGAAAAATCTGAACGAGTTCTGGAATGAACACATTGTCTGTTAATGTAATCTGATGTCCTGTAATTGTTGTCTCTGACGGCTTCTGTGCTAACAATCTGCCGAGTTTTACCAACTTTACAGCATCCGTTGTTTCTGTCTGCGGTTCTACTCCGATTTTGTTCGCTGTGTCAACTGCGATTTCTAACCCATCATTTTCTGTTCCTGTTCTTACAACAACAAGCGAAACATCAATGGTAGGAATCCCGACCGCTTTCTTTTTTGTTCTAGGCATTTGTTTTACCTCCTTACCAATTTTCTATTTTTCTGCACCCTTGATATTGGAAACTTATCATGTGAGCCTTTACAGTATCATCATAGAAACTTGGTGTTTCATTTCCGATGTACATTACAAGGGGGAACACTTCTTTCATTTTTTGTTTTGTTTCCTCAACAAAGGTTTCCAATCTGCTGTATTCATCTTGTGGAACATAACATAACAATGTATAGATTGGTCTTTCACTTGACACTGTTGCTTCTTCAATTGTTCCATCTGACTTTACAACAATGTATTCTTTCAAACACTCCCCCTTATGCTGTGAAGGGAAGAATACATCTGTTTTTCCATCTTTCTTTAGCACATCATAAACTGTTTTTAAAATACTGCTCATGGTTTCATGTACCTCATTAATTCCTCATACCCTTCTAGCACTTCTTTGGACAAAGCGTTTACTGTTGGCTGTAAGATTGCGAACCTCTTTTCATGGCACAACTCTAAATATACACCATAATCAACACCATGTCCGATATGGATTCGTACTTTGTTTGCTAACACTTCCACCCAACCTGTCAATCGCTGTCTCGCATGTCCTGTTCTGTCTGTCCAAGGTCTGTGTGTTTTTGCATAGTTCTCAAACTTCTTTGCACCCTCCTGTGCAAACATACGAATTGCAACCTGTGACTTTGTTTCTGCATTTTCCAGATTTGCCAACAACTTTGAAGCATCAATCTTAATTCCTGCCATTTAAAACCAACTCCAATGAAATGTCTGTTACTATGTTATATTCCTGTATGTTGTTCTTCTCCACAACTTTGTATGTGTTTCCATTTATAATGAAAAAATCATCCGTCTGTATCTCTCCTGTGTTCTCATACGCTACCATCAGCATTGGTTGTCCTTTGCTGTGTGTCTTTGTTCCATCCTGTATGTTCTGTGTAATATACCCCTTTGATACATGGAACAACCCTTGAACCTTTACGACTTGTTTTGGTTCTTCTTTCGTAGGTTCTCCATATCCATCTACGCTCTTTCGTAAGAATGTATACTCTGTTCCATGTATCTGTATCTCTCTCAAAACCTTGTGGAGTTCCATCTTCATTCTTGCTTCATTCATTATGTCAGCACCCCACTGTTCGTAGAAACATATCGGGAAGCCAACATCTTGAAATAACTGGAACTGTCCTGTGTAGTCAATCCGCTAACACTCAAACCTGTTGTTTCAGCCTTTATAATCAGACCTTCATAACTCGCTTTGTTCACATCTCCACCATTGTTGTCTAACAATGCTTGTAGTTCTGAATCTTCAAAATAAGGAATCTGTTTTTCCCTTAAATTGAATTTCAGTTGTTCTAACTTTTTGTTATCATCCAATCTGTTCACTTCCCCTCTGCCTACATCTTTGCTTCTCTGATTGCTTTCTGGATAATCTGTCTCGCTTCACGAACATTTCTTGCACCAGATGTGTCAATGTCATGTTCTTTCGCATACTCTGCTAACTGCTCTTTGTTCATCTCTGAAATCGGAATTGTTTCAACCTCGTGTACTTCTTCCGCTTCTTCCTCAAACTCTCCTGTATCAATCATGTCTGTTTCTGGTTTCGCTTCTTCCTCTCCAACAATCCTGTACCCTTTGTTACGGAACAGTGTTTCATAAGAATGTTTGCTCACCTTCACAACATGCTGTCCTCTTTTTGCTGTTACCATTGCCATGTTACTTTCCTCCCTTACGCAATTACATCCAGAATATAAACTTGGTCTGCTGTTGGGAAGTCTGGCAGACAAATCATAGTTACTTTTGTTTCAACTGTTACTGGGTCTGCTTTCTGAATGGTTGTTACCGCTACACCTGTGTCTGTGATTGTTACATTTGCAACACTTCCTGTCATAAGGTCAGATTCTTCTGGTGTTGTTCCGAACCATGTGTTTCCTAACTGTCCAGACGGGAACATAACAAACACATCATCTGCAACATATCTCTGCGCTGTTCCTGTTTCATCTTTGTAACGCTTGTCATTTACAACAATCTGTAAGCCAAGTTCATCCGCAATGTACTGTTTGATTTTTGCATCAGAGATAAACCCTGCACCATCTGTAAGCACCATGATGGATGCCTTAATCTCATTGTTAATACGGAAATATCCAAACACTTTGGAAGAACATGTTGCTCTCTCTGGTGTTACTCCTGTATCATCAACAATCTGCTGGATTCCTTTCCGAATGTCCTCCATAATTGTTGCTGTCGGGTCACTCCATGACTTTGTTACAGTTGTTTTGTGGTTCTCTGGCATCTGGTAATCATACTCATATGCCTGCCCATTTCCTTCCATAACAATTGTTCCTGTTGTAAGTGCCATCATACGCATACGCTCTCTCTGCGCCGCCGCACCCTCTAACAAATCCATTTCGTCATTGAAGATTCTGTTTACTACTGCGTCAATGTACGCTTGATTGTTGCTCTCGATAACCTTGTTAAGTTCCTGTCTTAACTCTTCATCAATGTACTTTGATTCCTTGAAAAACGGCATCTGTGCGCTTAACTTCTCGAAACCGATTCTCGGACGAGGAATAGCCGCAACATCAAATGCAGACGCTTTCAAAACAACAGGAAGTCCATTTGAACCCTTTAACCATTTAAGGTCAAGCCCTAACTTCTTGTCATCTGGAAACAACTCTTCACCCATGTATGGCTCTCTCTCCTGTGTAAGCAGTTCCCAATACGCAACAATCTCTTCGCTGATAATTAAATCGTAAATACTCATTGTTTTGTTTCCCCTTTCTTTGTTTTAGCAAGCCGCAAACTTAATCATAGGCAATGCCTTTTTTACATCTGCGGTAATCTTCGCTTTTGTTGTATCATCAATCATGTTTGTGTTCACGAAACCAAACAGAAGAATTGCTCCGTTGTTATCATCCACAGTAACATCAACATCATGTAACAAAATTCCTACTGCATTTGAATCCGTTGAAATTGTAGCCGCTGTAAACGCTGTTCCTCTTGCATCAAGGTCTCCAGTAAGCGGCGTTCCTGCCTTTGCAATCTTCTTTGTTCCCTCTGTTACTCCTACACTCTGGTCGACAACGATTCCCATTGAAACTTGGTGTTCCACAGCAAAAAGAATCTGTTTTCCAGAGCCATATGTCTCTTTCTTAATACCTGTGTTATTCAGCATTTGTTTTACCTCCTATTTGAAATAATGGCTTTTCTTTTCCTTCCGTCCTTCCAACAGACGTTCAGCCATAGAGCCTTTATGTTCTTCTTTCTTTCCTTCTTCCTCTTCCTTTCCTTTGGACTTTTCAGAAGGTTTTGTTACCCTTGCTCTGGTAACTGTCTTTCCTTTTGTTTTGTTCTTTCCTGCTTCTTCTTCCTCTTCTTCGTCGGACTTGAAATACACCTTTCCAGATGTGCTGTCTTTGATTTCTGCAATTACAGCATTGATGTCCTTGTCCTTTGTTACCTTTGCTTTTGCAACAACCACAAGGTCGTCTACCAACTCTGGTTTTGCTCCTAACTGAACCGCTGATAACTTTGCTTCTGCAAGGATTCTTCCCTCACGTTCTCTTGCAAGTTCCTTTGTTGTCTCTGTCAGAGCATCTTCCTTCTTCTGTAACTCTGTTTTGTTTGCTTCTTCCGTTTCCTTGTGTTTTGTTACAATCCCTTTCAAAGCATCTGCATCCTCAACTCCGAGGTCTTTCAGAAATCCAGACAACGCTTCACTTTTCACTTTTTCAACATCAACTTTCTGCTCTGTTTCCTGCTTCTGTGTTTCCGTTGTCTGCTGTTTTGCACTCTGCTGTATCTGCTGATTCTGTGTTCCTTCTGTTCCCTGCTGTCCTTCTGTTCCTGTTCCCTTTACTTCTTCTGCCATGTTCAATTCTCCTTTTCTTCAAAATATTTGCAATACTTTGTCTGCAAGATTTTCATTTCTCTTTCTAACCGTTTTTGTTTCTTCTCAATGTCTTTTAACTTTCTCCTGTATTGGTGTTCATCTCTGATTGTTCCCAACATTGCTGTGTGTCTGCGAATTTGTTTCTTTAAAACCAACGTGGACTGACTATCATAACAAACATCGTACTGTTCTCCACAATGCGGACATTCCAGATACATTCTAATGATACACTGTCCATCAATCTGTTTTTCCTTCTCCTTCAATATGTTGTCAAATTCCTTATGACATCTATCACAAGTTACTTTCAATTATATCACCAACCTTTGGGAATGTCAACTGTTCAACCACAACTTTTTTATTTTCATCAAATAATTTTTTACCGCTACACAGTTCGTTCAAATCTTCCCTTTTCTTTCGTAAATCCTTCATCCACTTGTCTTTTTTGCGAACATCCCTCGGACTAACTGTTTCGCCCTTCACATTCTTTCTCGCAACCTTGATTGTCAAATCCTTCAACTTTCGGAACATTCCTAATGTCTCTGTGTTGTCAATCTGCACCACGTCACGCTCTCCACAACGCTTGCAATCACAATACATAATTTTATAGTATGTTCCTTCTTCATCATACACATCTGCACGAATCAGATTGCTAGAATCAATCTCATTGACTTCTCCACACTTTCTGCAAACTCTCTGGACTTTCACTTGTTTGTTCTCCTTTCTGTTCTCTCTTTCTTTGTTATGCAACAAAATCCAACGCATATCTGTCTATGTCTGGATATGTTCCTGTTGGTGCTTGATACCACTGTCCAATCTTTCTCGCTATATCTGTCATGCTGTCTGGTATCACCGCTTCAAATGTACACATCCCATTCGGATGGTCTAATGGTAGTTGGTCTTTGGGGAATACTCCCACACCCAAACCAAACTGGTCTGTTTCTGCCCTTGCTCTGCATATCTCGCACACCCTTCCATGAAAATTGGATGTCAGCCACCGATACCCAACAACAAAAGGGTCATTTCTGTTTACATTCTCAAAACTTTGTTGGTACGCATGACTTATCAATGTTCTTGCCAAACGTAACGCATTGTAATCAATCTTTCCAAAATATACACTATCTTCTATTTTGTTTCCTGCTTTGTCATATCTCCATGAATGAATTGTTTTAGCAGTTTTCCTAGCACTAGGGTCAACATACTGTTCTAACTCTTTCGCTATCTCAATTGCTGACTTCCCTTGTGCTGTTCCGATGGATATAATCTTGCTCAAATCTTCCTGTGTTCTTTTGTTATATCCCCATATTGCTCCGCTTAATGTCCACCCATCTCGATATACATTTCCGCTTGTGATGTTTCTGATAATCTGGTCTGGAACATAACTAAACGCATTGTGTATATCTTCATCACGAAAACCACATTGTTTTAGAAATGTCCTTGTATCTTCCACAACTTCATTGGAAACTATCCGCATATCTCGGATGATTCCATTCTGTATGTCACTGTTCAACTGTGCAATCCTATTCTTGATGTCACGCTGTAACAATATCAAGTTTTGTTTCTGTAAATTATTGTTTCCTAATTGTCCAACCTTCCTTGTCACATCTTGGTATAACTGTTCATATAACCTTTTGATTTCTTTCTGTTGTGACATGGTGGTTGTTTGTCTGACCTGTTCTGCATTTTTCAAACTGAACTTTTGTTTTGCCATACTTCACCGCCTTGTTTTTATACTTCAATTATACCACATTTGCAAAGAATGTCAACAACTATTCTTCAATTGCTTGTGTTTCTTCCAATGTTTTCTGTGTGTCAATCACTTCCAGATTGTCGTCGACCTTTTCAGATACTCCACGTCTGCTCAATTCTGTCTGTACCTGTGTGTTCATACTCATAGAATCAAACATATTGTTTTCAATTGCTATCTGCATCAACTCTTCATCAATCTGTGCATCTGTTTTGAACTCTGACCGCCTCCACTTCTTAATGTAAGACTTCCTGCTTCGTGCATTTGCCGCAATCTCCGCAAGGTCCGAGTTCTTCTCTTCTTCTTCATCTTCTGCAAGTGCATAATTCTCCATCACTTCAATGTTGTACTGTACTTCATCCAGACTTGTAAGAACATACATGGAAATTACTTCTGCTTTGTTTAACACAGCAAGGTCGATGATTGCTTCTGCGATAAACTCTATCGCAGGTTTCCATGCCTTTAGTTTTTCATCACACCGAACCTGTAACGGATAGTATAACGCTTTCAATGCCTTTCCGCTTGTGATTGTTCCTGCCATTGTTTCTTCTGATATGTTTGGCATATCAATTTCATTATACATGGTTGTTTTCAATCGGTCAAGCGTAACCTTCACTGGTTCTGTATGATTCATACTCGGTGCTAGTGTTCCCACCATTGGCGAAACATTGTTCTGGTTCTGTTCTGATTTCAAATCCCAATAAGCACCTGCACCAGAACTAAGGTTCTTTGTTGTTTGTGAGTTCATATCCACAGTATAACGGATTGGGTTCATTCCCTTTCGTTCGCTGTCAATATCTCCGTTTCCTAATCGACTGTAACCAGACTCATATTCTGTAAGACTTTCAATCTCCGAAACACCTCTTTTGTCCTCCAATGTTCCGTCATTGATAATCACAACAGCAGGAATGTAATCTAACCCTATTTCCTGTTCTGGTATTACAACCTCCTGTTCCTTTCCTATTCCATTGTAAAGGATAGAACTCATGTAAATTGTTCCGTCTTTTTCTTCATACCGATTTACAAGGTATAATCTATGCTGTGTTGACTTTGTTTGATTCACATTCTCAAAACTGATAAACTTTGTCAACCTGTCTGAGCCATACTCTGTTTCATAATAGAACTGCAAACTGTTGTAAAAATGTGTCTGTATTCCATCTTCTTCGGAAAAATCTACTAAACATGCAACACGTTTTCCAATAAAACAATCTTTTGCACTCTGTAACAATGTTTTCGGGAAATTGTTCTTTTTATCCTTCAATACTTTGTCAATCAATATTTGGTATTGTTCTACCTGTTTCATGGCTGTCTGTTCTGTATCTACAGATTGTATGAATACATCTGGTGTCTGTGAAAACATAAAACGTGCTTCTTTGTCAATCAATGTTTTCGCAATCTTGAAACGAATGTCTGACGGCTGATAGTCTCCACTACTTCCTTCTGTATAGAACTCTGCACCCCTTTTGTAATCCAGATAATTTTGTTTGATTTCAAGCAATTCCTTTGTATACAAGTTATAACCTGTTTCAATTTCATTCTTCAAAACAAAATATGGGAAACTTGCCAATGCCTTTGTTACCTCTACTGTATATTGTTTGTTCTTTGCCAAAGGTTCTCCCTCCTTCCTTTTTCTTTTATTATAACACAACAAGAAATAGATGTCAAATAAAATAGGGCGGATATTCCACCGCCCAATATGATTATTTCACTCTGATTTTCTGTCCTGCATAGATTTTGTTTGGGTTACTGATTCCATTCATCTTTGCTAATTTCTGATATGTTGTTCCATACTTTGCCGCAATTCCAGACAATGTATCTCCGCTCTTTACTGTATAATACTGCGCAGAACTTCCAGAACTACCATTCACAATGTTCTGTACCTCATTATACCGAGAACCAAGAACCTGTTTTCTAATGTCTCCATTTCCATACTTTCCTGCTTTCACTTCACTTGCTAATGTTGATGCAGAAGCAGAAGAAATATGATCAATCATGCTCTGCACTTCGTTGTACCTTGAACCGAGATTTGTTTTTCTTGCATCTCCATTCCCAAACGCACCTTGCATTGTTTTAGCAACAAGTTCTAATGTTGTTCCATGTGATGTACTTGTTCCTGTGCTTGGTTGTGTAGTTGGTTTTATTGCATTTCCTTTTCCTGCATATTTGTTCCATGCCGTTCTGTCTCCATAGAACTTGTTAAGGTCAAGGTTTCCACCATACCCACTCAAACGCCCTGTAGAACTGTACTGTCTCATTGCACAACTGTACACACCTTCATTCCACGGGTTTGCTTGATACCCTGTCGGATTATTGTTTGCATACTGTGCAACCCATAACCCATAGTCACCGATTCCAGAAACCCTACTCAATGCAGATTTCTGAATATATACTATAGGTTTCACGCCTGTTTTGCTATAAACATAATCGCACCACTGTTTTACCCATGCGTTGTCTCGTCCTGTGTTAAATGTTGGGTTGTCCTGCCCTTCCCAATCCAAACAAAGCACTGCTTCTCCAATATATCCTTGTACATTCTTCAAAAAGTAATCTGCTTCTGCCTGCACATTGCCGCCCTGTGCATAATGATACACACCAAGACAACGCCCTGCTTTCTTCGCCTGCTGATATTGTCTATCACAATCAGGGGAAACATACCATGTTCCCTGTGTTGCTTTCATAATCACAAAATCAGCAGGAACTACTGATAAATTAATACCTTTCTGCCAATTACTTACATCAATTCCATTCATATATGCCATTTGTTTTGTTCCTCCTATCCTTGTTTTGTTTGTTCTACTCTTCTGCTTCAACTTCTGGTATTCCTGCAACACTGGTTGCTATGGAAAGAATACCAGCCAAAACAGAAGCAGAAAGTACCATCTTCCAATCTACTGCACCCATAACAGTAGCCGTTCCAACTGTTGCAACAAAAGTCTGTGCCATTGTTTTAACTGCTCTTACTCCCGCTTTCTTCAACCACTTTTTTGTATCTACTGATACATTAAATACATTGTTTTTAAACATCGTGTTCATATCCTTTCTTTCTTATTTCCAATTCGTCGACTTCCTTTTTCATCTTTAAAATCATTCCATTCCCACCCAACGCTCTGTATGCTTCAAACATTTCACAAAAATTTTGGTAGGCATACGATGGTATGATTCCCATAGCACAATACTTGTCATGGTATTCTATTATTTGAACCCTTAACAACAACATTGTTCCCCTTGTGTTTGCATCTCTCTTTTTGTTTGTTTGTTTTAATAACCAGACTATATAGCCAAGTATGATGGGCAATGCTATTGTGTATGTATCTAGCAATATTTCTTGCACATCTTCTTACCTCCTACGAATCCCATTTTCTACTGTTCGTCCTGTCTGTTCTTCTTCATTCTCTATCACTGGTGGTTCTTTTACACAGGTTAGGAACTCTGGCTCTCTTCCCTCCAGAATCGCTGTTGCCATCTCTAACCCATTATATAACCCCACCATGTAATCATCTGTTGATTTCTCCAAACTCTGTTTCTGTAAATCTCTGATGTCTTTTACTTGTTTTGTTTTACTTCTCAATGTGTTCATTCTCTCTATGTCCTCCTTCCCACGTTTCACATGAAACATTATCCTGCTTTGCTGTTTGTTTTAATTTCCTTCACATCTGCAACTGTATATGTGTCCAACGCATACCACAATGCAGAAAATGTATGTGGGTCAATGTTAAATTCATCATAAATTGCATTGCCCCTCGAATCCCTCTTATATGTAAGGTCTTTCAACTCTCGGATTGTGTTCTTACATCTAGGGGAACAA
>OGOI01000573.1_pt1 | contig 30521 bp, 53 predicted proteins | sample 1552631 | NCBI WGS metagenome assembly OGOI01 (sample SAMEA2580204, study PRJEB22360) | human gut metagenome | biome: human gut; feature: human-associated habitat; material: faeces | place: Denmark | collected 2008/2010 | reverse complement strand
AGAGCAGAGTTACCCAAGCGGGTAAACTTATAAGCATAAGTTGTTGCTGTTCTTAGAAACGAGAATATAGGCTTTAAACAATATAACCACATTTAAAAGAAAGGACAATATGCAGGCACAAAACGGTGGCAGACCCACAATTTTACCTAAGATGTACGAAGAACCGCTATTTAGCCAAATCATTGATAAAATTGAATCAGGCTGCAATGACAGAGAAATCTACACCAGTTTGCATTGTTCGGCTAAAACTTTTAGAAAGTGGCGAGATGACAATATAAAGGCGTATGACGAAGCTAAAAGCATTGCTAGGGGAAATCTATTAGAACTAGCTGAAAGTGCCTTAGCGAGCAAACTGACAGTCAGAACGCTAAAAGAAACAGAAACAATCTATGACGCTGACGGAAACGTTGAAAAAGTAAAGGTTAAAGAAAAAGAACTTGATAAAGATAGTTTGGTAGCAATGATGGTTGCTAAGGCCGGTAACCCTGAACTTTATAACCCTACTGAATGGCGTAGATTGCAACAGGAAGAATCAAGCGCTCATGACCTTAAAGCTAAAATTGAAGAACTTGACGACTATAAACTAAGTAAGTATAAAACGCCAGAAATTGAAGCACCGAAAGGGTTTGAATAAATGTATTATTTAAATAAAATGTTAGAATACAACAAAGAAAACGGCATTATTATTAATAAGTACATTCGTAAGACTATTCAGAAGCAAATACGTATTCATAATAAGTATATTTATCGCTATGACCGTGTTACACAAGCTATTGAGTGGATAGAAGACAACTTTTATTTAACTACTGGTAACCTGATGAAGATTGAGCTACTTCCAACACAGCGCTGGTGGTACGAGTTAATGCTTGGTTATGATATGATTGATGAAAAAGGCGTTCAAGTAAATTTAGTCAATGAAATTTTCCTTAATTTAGGACGTGGTTCAGGTAAGTCTAGTTTAATGGCTACGCGCGTGCTTAACTGGATGATTTTAGGCGGACAATATGGCGGAGAGAGCTTAGTTATTGCGTACGATAACACACAGGCTAGACACGTATTTGACCAAGTTCGGAATCAAACGGAAGCAAGCGATACATTGAGAGTGTACAACGAAAACAAAATTTTCAAGAGTACAAAACAAGGGCTAGAGTTTACTTCCTTTAAAACCACTTTCAAAAAGCAAACAAATGATACTTTGCGAGCGCAAGGTGGTAACAGTTCACTCAATATATTTGATGAAGTTCATACCTATGGCGAAGATATAACAGAATCAGTCAATAAAGGTTCACGTCAAAAACAAGACAACTGGCAAAGTATTTATATCACTTCAGGCGGACTTAAACGAGACGGTTTATATGATAAACTTGTTGAACGATTCAAATCAGAAGAAGAATTTTACAATGATAGGTCGTTCGGCTTGCTTTACATGCTAGAAAATCATGAGCAGGTCAAAGATAAAAAGAATTGGACTATGGCTTTACCGCTTATTGGTAATGTCCCTAAGTGGTCAGGAGTTATTGAGGAGTACGAACTTGCGCAAGGAGACCCAGCGTTACAAAATAAGTTTTTAGCGTTTAATATGGGCTTACCTATGCAGGACACAGCTTACTACTTCACTCCACAAGATACTAAACTAACAGACTTTAATTTATCTGTATTTAATAAAAATAGAACTTATGTTGGAATTGACCTATCCTTAATTGGCGATTTAACGGCCGTATCGTTCGTTTGTGAGCTAGAGGGTAAAACTTACAGCCACACACTTACATTCTCTGTACGGTCGCAATATGAGCAACTAGACACAGAACAACAAGAGCTATGGACTGAATTCGTTGACAGAGGGGAACTAATTTTACTTGATACGGAATATATCAATGTAAATGACTTAATACCGTATATTAATGACTTTAGAACCAAGACAGGGTGCAGACTTAGAAAAATAGGTTATGACCCAGCTCGCTATGAAATTTTAAAAGGGCTGATTGAGCGTTATTTCTTTGACAAAGACGGAGACAACCAAAGAGCAATTCGACAAGGTTTCTCAATGAATGACTATATCAAGCTATTAAAATCCAAGTTAGTGGAAAATAAACTTATCCATAATCAAAAAGTCATGCAGTGGGCTTTAAATAATACTGCTGTTAAAATCGGACAAAGTGGGGATTATATGTATACAAAAAAACTTGAAAAAGATAAAATTGACCCTACTGTTGCTTTGACAATGGCTTTAGAAATGGCGGTGTCAGATGAAGTACAACGTTGACACAGTCCGAGAAAGTGGCTGGTACAATAAAAAAGAATGGTTGGCTGTCCGTGATTATGTAAGACAACGTGATAAAATGACTTGCGTAAGATGTGGTGCATTCGGTGCTAAAAAATACGAAGTAGACCATATTATAGAACTAACTTGGGAAAATCTTGATGATTGGGAAATAGCGCTGAACCCTGATAACCTACAACTCCTTTGTAAGTCTTGCCATAACAAGAAAACAGGCGAGTATAAACGTGGGAAAGGTGTGAGTTTATGGTAGAAAGGGGAAAAATTGAACTTATTCGGAAAAGTGGTATCATTTTCACGTGGAAAGCTAAACAATGATACTCAAAGAGTTACAGCGTGGCAAAATGAAGCAGTAGAATATACAAGTGCCTTTGTAACTAACATTCATAATAAAATCGCTAATGAAATAACAAAAGTAGAATTTAATCATGTTAAATATAAAAAGTCTGATGTTGGTTCTGATACTTTGATTAGTAAGGCAGGTTCTGATTTAGATGAGGTCCTCAATTGGAGCTCTAAGGGCGAACATAATAGCATGGAGTTTTGGCAGAAAGTAATTAAAAAGTTACTATGCACGCGCTATGTTGACCTGTACCCTATATTTGACAGTGAAACGGGCGATCTATTAGACTTACTATTTTCTAACGATGAAAAAGAATATAAACCTGAAGAATTAGTAAGGCTTGTCAGTCCTTTTTATATCAATGAAGACACAAGTATTTTAGATAATGCTCTGGCTAGCATTCAAACTAAGCTGGAACAAGGTAAATTGCGTGGCTTGTTGAAAATTAATGCCTTTCTTGATATTGATAATACACAGGAGTATCGAGAAAAAGCTCTAGCAACAATAAAGAACATGCAAGAGGGTTCGAGTTACAACGGTTTGACACCAGTTGATAACAAGACGGAAATTGTAGAACTTAAAAAAGATTATTCTGTTTTAAACAAAGATGAAATTGACCTTATTAAATCGGAACTTTTGACAGGTTACTTTATGAATGAAAATATTTTGCTTGGTACTGCTACGCAAGAACAACAAATTTATTTTTACAACTCTACTATCATTCCTTTACTGATTCAACTTGAAAAGGAACTGACTTATAAACTGATTTCAACAAACCGCAGACGAATAAATAAGGATAATTTATATTATGAACGCATAATCGTAGATAACCAGCTATTCAAGTTTGCAACTTTGAAAGAATTAATTGACTTGTATCACGAAAATATCAACGCTCCTATTTTTACACAGAATCAACTTCTTGTTAAAATGGGCGAGCAACCAATTGAGGGCGGAGATATTTATGTCACAAACCTTAACGCAGTTGCTGTTAAAAACCTAAGTGATTTACAAGGCAATAGAAAGGACGTAACAAGCACAGATGAAACTAATAACCAATAGTGCTGAAATTAAAGTAACTGAAAACGAGGACGGTTCTAAGTCGTTCCAAGGCATTGGTTCAGAAGTTGGTGTAGAGAATCGTAACGGTATTATCTTGACCCCTAACTGCATTGAGTTTGCCAGAGAACGATATCCATTGCTATATGAACATGGATCTGGCTCTAGCGAAGTCATCGGGGACGCAAAGGTTTACTATGATTTAGCTACTAATAAATACCTGACTGACTTTACGCTTTATGACAATGCACCAAACATTAATAAGGCTGTGGAAAATGGCGCGTTTGATTCACTATCAATTGCCTATTATATTACAGATTATACTTTTGATGATAATGACGCTCTAGTTGTAAATAAAGCACAATTTAAAGAGATTTCTCTTGTTTCAGTACCAGCAGACCCTAACGCAAAATTTATTCAAAATGCCTTAGGCGAAGAACTCACAGAAGAACGCAATAAAATTATTGAAAGCCGTAACGCTTTGAAAGAAATTGAGGATATCAAAAAGAAATATGAATAAACCTGATTTAATTGAAAAACAGAACCGCTTGGCAGAGCTTAAAGAAAATAACGTATCTTTAAAATCTCAAATTAGTGGTTTTGAAGTAAAAAATGCAATTGAAGACTTGCCAAAAGTACAAGAATTAGAAAAAACACTTTCAGAAAATTCGATTGAAATTATCAAAATTGAGAACGAACTTAACGCACAGGAAGAAAAACCAAAAGGAAAAGATAAAATGACAAACTTTATTGAATCACAAAACGCTGTAACAGAATTTTTTGATGTATTGAAAAAGAACTCTGGGAAATCAGAAATTAAAAACGCTTGGAATGCAAAACTTGCTGAAAATGGTGTAACTATCACAGACAAAACTTTTGAGCTTCCACGTAAATTGGTTGATTCAATCAACACAGCCTTGCTAAATACTAACCCAGTATTCAAAGTATTCCATGTTACAAATGTTGGTGCTTTGCTTGTATCACGCTCATTTGATTCAGATAATGAAGCCCAAGTCCACAAAGACGGACAAACAAAAACAGAGCAGGCAGCCACACTCACTATTGATACTCTTGAACCTGTAATGGTTTATAAATTGCAATCACTTGCTGAACGTGTCAAACGACTTCAAATGTCATATTCTGAACTTTACAACTTGATTGTAGCAGAACTTACACAAGCAATTGTAAATAAAATCGTTGACCTTGCTCTTGTTGAGGGAGACGGAACAAACGGTTTTAAATCAATTGACAAAGAAGCAGACGTCAAAAAAATCAAAAAGATTACTACAAAAGCTAAATCAGCTGGCAAAACTCCATTTGCTGACGCTATTGAAGAAGCGGTTGACTTTGTTCGTCCTACTGCTGGTCGTCGTTATTTGATTGTTAAAGCAGAAGACCGTAAAGCATTGTTAGATGAGTTACGCCAAGCTACTGCAAATGCTCACGTTCGTATTAAAAATGATGACGCTGAAATTGCTTCAGAAGTTGGAGTTGATGAAATCATTGTCTATACAGGTACAAAGGCTGTTAAACCTACTGTATTGGTAGACCAAAAATATCACATTGATATGCAAGACCTTACTAAAGTTGACGCATTTGAATGGAAAACTAATAGCAACATGATTTTGGTTGAAACACTAACAAGCGGACACGTTGAAACTTATAACGCTGGTGCAGTAATTACAGTAGCATAAGAATAAAATGGAGGAAGTAAATGATAGATTATATTAAGGTCTATTGTGGTATTCCGATTTTAGTAACAGCTTATGATAGTAAACTTATCTTATTCCGTTCAATAGCTATTAAATTGCTAGAAAAAAATGGTATTAAAGCTGACGAAACAAGTGCATTAGTGAAAGAATTCATCTCTTGTTATTGTCGGCTTAATATTGTTGATGAACCAGCAGAGCAATGGCGAAATGCTGAAATGAAACGTTTGGCTTCTTTGCAAGAGTTAATGTATTATGGAGGTATTTAATGATATTCTCACAAGTTACATTACAGGTAGAAACGACTGTTAAGAAGAAGAACGGTGCAGAAGCTAATGTTATAAAGCCTATCGTTTTACCAGCAGTTAAACAGAGAATTAGTCAGACAAGACTTGATGAGTTTTCTATGATTGGGCTAGGTAAAAATGTACGGTATGAGCTTAACGGAATCGGAGAAATGGAAGACTTGATTTTCAACTATTTCTTGGACGAAAAAGGCGAAACTTTCAAGCGTACAACATGGGAAAGAAACCCTAAGAATAACAAGATGATTTTAGAGGGGGTAGTAAGCAATGGAATTTGATTCTTATATAGATTGGTACAACAATTTACTTACAATGCCTTTAAATGACGTTATTTTAGGCGTTAAGGACACGATACAAGACAAGACGGTATATTTATCACTTAGTGATTCAAAGGTGCTTAAAATGGATAATACGAGCTTTGTCATGGGCTACTATTATCAAGTTGTTTTATCTGTTAAAGACGTTGACGATGAACTTGTTGGACTAGTCGGAGATGTTTTGCAAAACGGTTGGAATATGACAAACTGGTCAGAAAACAGTCATTTGTACAATTATACTGGAACTGTTTATTTACCTTGTGGTTCAGGTGGTCAAGCATGGCAATGAATTTGCTTAATACAGCAAGCATAGCTAAAGAAATGCAAACTAAAGTAACAGAACGCATGGGCGATTGGTTTGAAGCTGAATTTAAGGCGAAAGCGAATATTGCAAGTCGAAGAACTAGATTAATCAGAAGCCACGGTCACACCTATACTTATGCCAGATATCAAAATACTGGGCAATTGTCAAGAAACTTAAAGCAAGTTAAAAAAGGCGATAAAGTAGTAGTAAACGCAGGGACTAGAGCTAATTATACTAGTGGTTATCATGGTATGTACTTCTTAGTTGAGGAAAAAGGTATGCAAGACGTCAAAACAACATTGAAAAAAGGCGCTAATTATGCTAATTCAATGAAATTATAAAAGTAGAAAGTGGTTTAATTACATTTGATTGAAATTAACAATAATGGTATTTTTTAATGAGTTTAGATAATTTTAGAAATAGAGCGATTGTATGGGATACGGTCAATAAAGACTTCCCACAACCAATTCAAATAATGCAAGGTGACGTCAACGCTAGAACATTGTCAGTTAAAATACTTGATAATGGAGGCGAAATTGATTTGACTGGCCATTCATTAAAACTTACATATCAATATACTAATAGCAGTAATTCCGGCTTTGTTATGATTCCTCCTGAAAACTTAACTAAAGGAGAGTTTATTTTGGTAATTCCTACCGAAATGACAAAACCTGGAGTTATTGAAGCGAACTTGATTCTTCTTAATGAAGATAAAGAGCAAGTTATCGTCAGTAAGAAATTAACATTTATATCAGATAATTCCACAGTTACAGTTTTAGCTCAAGAAGTAAATAATAAGATTGATGATTTTACAAAATTATTATTGGAAAATATGCCACAAGTAATGCGTAGTGAGTTGAATGATTTACATGCTCAAACTGAATCAAACAAGAGCAATATTGAGCTTAAAGCAAATTTAGCTGATATGACTAGCTTACAAAGTGCAATGACAGAGCTTAAAAACGAAGTAGAAGCATTTGGTATTAGTCCTAAAAATTTAGTTACTATAAAATCGCTATTAGACGCAATTGCAAGCAATGCAAGTGAATCGGAAGTTGTTGAACTAATAAATTCAGTAAAGGCTTTAACAAGTAATATTTCTCTTATGAGTAACGGAGATTACTCCCCTAAGGCTAATCAAACGGATTTAGAAAGTTTACAGCATACTGTTAATGACCATTCGGCGACTATTTCAACAAAAGCCAATCAAACGGATTTAGACAACTTACAAGCTACTGTTGACAAACAAGGTGTTGCAATTTCAACAAAAGCTGAACAATCAGAGTTATCAATCACAAATAAAAACGTCGCAACTGCTCAAGAAACAGCAAATAAAGCTGAAAGTGAAGCCAAAAATGCAATGGCAAAGGCTACCGAAGCACAAGCGAACAGTTTACAACTTAATGGCAACGCGGTAAGTGCAAGCAAACTGGCAACACCTAGAAAACTCGGAGTAAATCTTCAATCTTCATCATTTCAAGAATTTGACGGGACTGCTGATGCAACTAATATTGGAGTTTCAGGTGTGCTCCCAATCGCAAATGGAGGTACGTCAACAAGTGACGGAGTTATAAATACAATAGCCTACGCTAACAGCGCAGACGGTACGGACGACTTCACGACAGTTTATCCGAATTTGAACTTGTTAGTTAATAGTTCAGCCAAAACCAAAGATGGGTTCTTCAAAAACTTCGACAAAGTAGAAGATGGATATGGCGAAGTTACAATGAAAGGAACTAATACATCGGATGGTAGAGACCTTTCGGATGGCTTCTTGCTTAAACCTAGGGACTACAAACCAGGCGATAAATATACAATTAGTGTAGATATCATGTTTACAAGTTGGAATCTTCCTGCTGGAACGACTCTTACAGAATTTTGGTTTGGTCAGCGGTACCTTGATCCGATATGGAAACCAATATGTTCTATTGATTTGCCTAAAGACCCTAGTCGAATGATGAATAAGTGGATAAGAATAACACAAACTTCAACGATACCTCCTTATCAAGACCCGTCCGTAAATACTCAAGCAGTCTTTCAGGCTCAATTTTCTGGTGTAAGTGGTGGTAGTTTCACGGTTAGAGTTAGAAAACCAAAACAAGAACCAGGTTCAATTGCTACTCCTTGGATGCCAAATAAAAATGAAGTCACAATAAATGATTATCCAAAGTATGTAGGGTTTAGTAATATCATTAAACCTAATAAGAAAAGTTCTGATTACAAATGGCTACCAATGTGGTTAGCATCAATTGATAGGGCTACTGGCCTACTTAAGCCTGCGGTCATGGGTATAGATTATGCTCAAGCTCACCCAGTTGGCTCGGTAGTAACAAATAGCTCAAATTCATCGTCTGGTTACACGACTGGCACATGGGAAAATATCGGTTCAACAGTAATTGGTTCAACAACAGTTTATTATTGGAAACGTACTACATAAAAAATAAAAAGGAAGATAAAAAATGAAATTAGATTATAACTCACGTGAGATTTTCTTTGGTAATGAAGCTCTAGTCGTAGCTGATATGGCCAAGGGAAGTAACGGAAAACCAGAGTTCACTAACCTTAAAATCGTAACTGGTTTAGTATCAGTTGGCGAAATGGAAGACCAAGCGGAAACTAATAGCTATCCAGCTGATGACGTACCAGACCATGGAGTTAAAAAAGGCGCTACCTTACTTCAAGGAGAAATGGTATTTATTCAAACAGACCAAGCGCTCAAAGAAGATATCTTAGGTCAACAAAGAACCGCAAATGGTTTGGGTTGGTCTCCAACTGGTAATTGGAAAACGAAATGCGTTCAGTATCTTATTAAAGGGCGCAAACGTGATAAAGTTACAGGAGAATTTATTGACGGTTATCGTGTAGTCGTTTATCCAAATTTGAGACCAACAGCAGAAGCTACAAAAGAATCAGAAACAGATTCAGTAGACGGTGTAGACCCTATCCAATGGACTTTGGCAGTTCAAGCAGCTGATTCAGATATTTATTTGAATGGCGGTAAAAAAGTTCCTGCTATTGAATACGAAATTTGGGGAGAACAAGCAAAAGATTTTGCAAAGAAAATGGAAAGTGGACTGTTCATCATGCAACCTGATACGGAACTTGCTGGCGAAGTTACATTAGTAGCTCCAACTCTTGCGAACGTTCAAACGAAAACTAAAGGGCATAATGACGGAACAATTGTCTTACCAGCTACTTTGAAAGATTCTAAAGGTCGCGATGTAAAAGTAACAGCAACAATTAAAGATGTAAAAGGAAATGTTGCGACAAACAACGAGCTTGCTCCTGACGTTTATGTCGCTACATTCTCCGCTGAAGGTTATAAAGATGTTTCGGCGGGTGTTGCTGTAACCGACAAACCCTGAGGTGCCCGACGGGGCTAACCACGTAGCCTTTGCATATAACAAAGATGGAAAAGATGGTTTCATGACTGTTTACCCTAATTTGAACTTGTTGGATGGAACTGATTTTAAGAATTTCACACCAAAAGTAGAGAAGTATCTCACTATAGTAAAAAAAGATGGAGGAGTTAATAATAAACCCTACATCAGCGCGTCATACAGTAATCCAGAACCAAACAGTTTTGCAGACATACTTGTTTGGAAATTAGATAAAGAACGTCTTGAGCCTTCAACAACTTATACTTTTAGTTTTTATGCAAAAGGAAAAGGAACTGTTAAAACTTATATTCACCCTTCTCTGATTGATACTTCAAGTAATAGCTACGCTGACGGTAAAGTAATAAAATCAGAAGCAGACGGTAGTTACACTTGGACTCTTACTAATGAATGGGTAAGACATACATATACGTTTACCGCTAACAGTAGTATAAATGAGGACAAATATGTCCTATTTAGATTACCAACAGGAAGTAGCGTTGATATAAGTCTCCCTAAACTTGAAAAAGGTTCAGTAGCAACTCCTTGGATGCCTTCGTTTAGTGAAGCGAAAGCTGAAGATTATCCAAGCTATATCGGAACATATACTGATAATAAATCAAATGAACAAAGTACAGACCCAGAAAAATATACTTGGAAAAAAATAGAATAAGTAAAGGAATATATATAAAATGGCAAAACAATTGAGTACAGCACGTAAATTTAAAATGATTACAGGTAAAGACCTTTTTCAACAACAAAAAGCAATGGATACGGAACTTAAAAAAGAAGACGGAGAAATTACTGATGTAATGGAATTTGTTCAATATGGTCTATACTTAGCTCTTTTTCAAGATAATATTGTAAAAGCTAAAAGCGACTTTTCAGACTTTCGTTCTAGCTTTGAGTTCGATACTGACGGTAAAGGGCTTAAAGAACTAGTCGAAATGTGGCAGAAAGAAATTTAATGAGCTGAAAGGACTGTAAATGATTTTAAAACATGCAATTAGATACTTAGAACTTACTGGTTCAGACTTTATTACAGATTTGAAAGACTTTGCAGACCTACAAAATTCTTTTGTCGCTGGTTATATTCCTGATGACTTTACAGAGCAAATGGAGAGCTTTACAGACAAGTTATTGATACTTTGGGTAGATTGTAACGGAGGAATGCAAAACGCCTTAGATGATAAAACAGAGCTTCCTACAACTAACGAGTTAATCAATATCTTCTGTAAGACTGTTTTTATTAAAGAAAAAGAGGAAACGGAAGACGATATGGTCTTCTTTTCTTCTAGTTCATTGATTAAGAAAAAGAAAGATACTGTAAAGGAAAATAAAACTCTAGAACTTTTGACTATTTTAGGTAATAACGAAATTGATATAACGCAGTTCATGGAAATGGAACTAGAACTAGTTTATAAAATAATTGAACTTATTGCAGAGAAGAAGAAAGAGGAAAAAGAAAAAGAGAAAAGGCGTAAAAGAAAGGGTATGTAATGGCAAGTAATGCAACATTTGAGGTCGAGATATACGGTAATACAACGAAATTCGAGAACTCACTTAAAGGCGTTAATACCGCAATGTCAGGGCTTAGAGGAGAAGCTAAAAACTTACGTGAAGCTCTAAAACTTGACCCAACAAATACCGATAAAATGGCACAATTGCAAAAGAATTTACAAACGCAGTTGAGCTTATCACGTGACAAAGCAACAAAATTAAAACAAGAACTTTCTACAGTTGACAAAAGCTCGCCAGCAGGTCAAAAGAAATGGCTACAACTTACCAGAGACTTAGGCACAGCAGAAACACAAGCTAACAGGCTAGAGAGCGAAATTAGGCAAGTCGAGAGTGCTATTAGTTCAGGCTCTTGGAACATTGAAGCTAAAATGGATACCAATGGTGTAAATAGCGGAATTGACGGAATGAAGTCACGCTTTAGCAGTCTTAGAGAGATTGCTGTTGGTGTATTCAGGCAAATTGGCTCAAGTGCTATTAGTGCTGTCGGTAATGGCTTAAAAGGCTGGGCATCTGACGCAATGGATACTCAAAAAGCCATGATTTCATTGAAAAATACAATGAAGTTCAAAGGCAATGGGCAAGATTTTGATTATGTAAGCAAATCTATGCAAACACTTGCTAAAGATACAAACGCAAATACAGAAGATACTCTTAAACTTTCAACAACATTCATTGGTTTAGGAGATAGTGCTAAAAAAGCGGTCGGTAAAACGGAAGCATTAGTAAAAGCTAACCAAGCATTTGGTGGTACTGGCGAACAATTAAAAGGTGTAGTTCAGGCTTACGGTCAGATGTCAGCAGCTGGAAAAGTTACTGCTGAAAATATTAATCAGCTAACAGATAATAACACAGCTCTTGGTTCAGCGCTTAAATCGACTGTTATGGAAATGAACCCAGCGTTAAAACAGTATGGTTCGTTTGCTGCCGCTAGTGAAAAAGGTGCTATATCAGTTGAAATGCTAGATAAGGCTATGCAAAAACTTGGTGAAGCAGGTGGTGGAGGAGTAACGACTATTGGGGACGCTTGGGATAGTTTCAATGAAACGTTATCTCTTGCTTTACTACCTACTTTAGACGCTTTAACACCTGTTATTAGTTCCTTAATTGATAAAATGAGTGGCTGGGGCGAAAGTGCCGGTAAAGCCGTAGAAAACATTGTTAAGTGGGTAGCGACATTATGGGAAGAATTAAAAGTATCAGGAACATTAACAGAGTTTGGTAGAGTTTGGGAAAACGTAAAATCAATTCTTGGTTCAGTAGGAAGCATAATAGTAAATGTTGTTAAGTCATTTCTTCCTTTAGAAAAAGCTCCTAAAAGTAGCGCGGACGCAATTGGCGACACAATGGAAGTGCTTTGGGGCTTAGCGGAGTCTTTACAAAAAGCTACTGCCAAAATAGCTGATTTCGTTAAAAAGATTAGTGAAAGTAAAGGAGCGATGGACGCTACAAAGGCGGCTTTAGTTGCCTTAGCTGCAGGGTTTGCGGCCTTTGAAATTGGAACTAGAATAGTCGCTGCTATCAGTGCTTTTGAAAAGTTGCAAACGGCAATTAAAGCAGGAACAAGCGCAATGGAGGTTTTCAATAAGGTTGTTGGTGTAAATCCTTATGTATTGATTGCGGCCGCAATTGCAGCGGTCGTTGCTGGGCTGATTTACTTCTTTACTCAAACCGAAACAGGTAAAAAGGCTTGGGCTGATTTTGTAGACTTCTTGAAGAGCGCATGGGATAGCGTGGCTTCATTCTTTAGCGGTATTGGTCAATGGTTTGCTGATATATGGAACGGCGTAGTTGACGGAGCAAAAGGCATTTGGCAAGGCTTAGTTGATTGGTTTAGCGGAATTGTACAATCCATTAAAAATATTTGGAACAGAATATCAACATTCTTTACTACCTTATGGGTAACTGTTGTTACTGGAATTCAAACAGCATGGGCTGGAGTTACAGGGTTCTTTGGTGGAATATTTAATGGTGTGAGAAATGTTGTAGCAAATGTCTTTAGTGCCATTGGCAACTTTGCTTCTAGTGCTTGGTCAAGAATCTCAAGTGTATTCAATGCAGCTGGTAGTTTCTTTAGTGGATTATGGAATGGAATAGTCACAATTGTGACTAATGCTTTCGCCACAATAGCTAGTGCAGTAACAAGTGCTTATAAATGGTTCGTTACAACTTTCAGACCATTAATTGGATTTTTTCAATCTATATTTAACCTAGTTTCATCTGTTATTAACTTGGCTTTCCAAGTTATATTAGCCATAATCCGTGGTGCTTATCAATTAGTTATCGTCGCATGGCAAGGTTTAAGCTCTTGGTTTGGAGGAATATTTAATGCTGTTCGTAATGTAGTTAGTGGAGTATTCAATGCAATTGGTAGCTTCGCTAGTTCAACTTGGAATGTACTAGTCGGAGTATGGAGTGCTATTTCTGGCTTCTTTAGTGGCATATTTAATGCTGTAAGGGGAGTCGTATCTAGTGCTTTCAGTGCAATCGGAAGTTTTGCTTCTAGTGCTTGGGGAGTAGTTTCATCAATATGGAGTGCAATTTCAGGTTTCTTTAGTGAAATATTTAATAACGTCAAAAGTGTTGTATCAAGTGTATTTAGTGCTTTAGGTGGCTTTGCTAGTAACGCTTGGGACGCAATAACAGGTGTATTTGATACAGTTGGTTCATGGTTTAGTGGTGTATTCGATTCAGCCAAGCAAGCAGTGAGTGACGCACTTGGTGCTTTAGGCGGTTTTGCTAGTAACGCATGGGATTCAATTAAAAGTGCATTTGATTCAGTTGGCTCATGGTTTGGCAATGCATTCGATTCAGCTAAGCAAGCAGTGAGTGACGCACTTGGTGCTTTAGGAGATATTGCTAAAGGGGCATGGGATTCTATAACGAAAGCGTTTGGTGGAGTTCGTGACTTCTTTGCTAAGGCATTTGGGGGAGTTAAAGAATTAGTTGATAATGTTCTAGGTGGTATTTCAGGAACTTTAGATAAAATTAGTGGCGCAATTAATAAAGTTAGTGGCGTAATTAATGGAGTTTCTAAAAAAACCAGCGGACTGTTCAGAGGTTCAATGGTAGTAGGCTTAACAGATGTCAACTTATCTTCTAGCGGTTACGGTTTAAGCACTAATAGCGTATCAAGCGATAATAGAACTTATAACACATTCAACGTACAAGGCGGTGCTGGTCAAGATGTTTCTAACTTAGCACGTGCAATCAGACGAGAATTTGACCTAGGGAGGGCTTAATGGTAAGACAGTACAAAATACATACCAACTTAGACGGAACAGACGATAAAGTTTGGGACGTTACAAATGGAAAAGTTAGATTTTACCAGCCCTCTAATTTAGGGTTACAATCAACTAATAACATTTGGCAAAGTAATGGTATCGGAGTAATGGGAACTCGCTCGATCACTCAACCTCAAATAGAGTTTAAGCTAGAAACGTTTGGCGAAAGTTTGGAAGAAAACTATCAACTAATGAAAGACTTCATAAACGACATTCTTAACCAAAAATTCGTTACACTTGAATATCAAACAGAGATTTTTCAGGTATATGCTGACTTAGCTTTAGCAGATGTCACAAAGACAGAGGGTTACGGTAAGAACGGAACTTTCAGCGAAAAGATAACTTTTGATATAATTACAAAGTGGTACACTTACGAAAACTTAACTTTTGAAAAAATTCAAAATGGTCAAGTTCTTTCTGGTAAGTCTAAAATTTATGGTGGAACAGCACCAGGAAGTTATAAGTATGTCGAAGGAACTTCTTACACTTATTATGGGGAAAGTGACATAGACCGTTTAAGCCGTTGGGATATAAAAGATGAAATATTTAGTTTTATGGGGATATTATATCCGCAACTTCCTAAAACACCTACTGGAGTTAGATTTTTAGACGATATTGGAAATGAATATACTGCAATTGTATTTAAGACGGAACAGTTGCAAAACTATATTTTAATCAATACAGATGTAAATGATGAAATTTATCAAGGCTGGAACGGTACAACTCCATTGAATCTATTCCCTGTAATGGACTTCGAGAGATACAGAACTCGTATAATTGAAAAAGGTCAAATGGAGCTAATCAACCTTGCCAAGGCAGAGTTTAAAATTAAGAGAAAGGCAGACTTCATTTGATGTTAGAAGCTAACGTTTATGATAACTTTAACCCTAACTATTATAATATATCTGATTTTACTCTTCCTAATGGTAAAAAAGACAAAAGAGGTCTACCAATACCAAAGGCAAGATGTCAAGTTATTGACTATGAATTGTGGGAAACGGGTTACCTTTTCACTTCATCAGCTACATTGACCGTTTCAGTAGAAGTTGGCGATATTGTTCAAATTCTATTTCCTGAAGTTGTTCCAATCGAGGAAGCTCTAGGTAAAAAGAAAAGCTTAAATTTAGATATGGTTTACCTTGTGACAGATGTAGATGAAAGTAACAAAGCCACATTAAAGAACTATTTTTGGGCAATGATTGAAAGCTTAGATGTTCCAAACGCAATAACTAAAACGACAAACGCTGCTATCATTGATTATTTAATTGACCCTAATAAAAATAATTTAATGAGTTATGGGTACTTCTTTAATTCAACTGTCTTTGCTGGAAAGGCTACAATTAACCGTAAAGCAGAAACTTCATCGGCTCATGACGTAGCAAAAAGGATATTTTCAAAGGTTCAATTTCAACCAACTACGACAATTCAGCATGCTTCATCTGAAACAGACCCTAGAACTTTGTTATTTATTAATTTTGCTTCAAGGAACTGGAATAGAAAAAGAATCACAACAAGGGTAGATATTAAGCAAAGTGTTACAATGGACACGGAAACAATAACAGAACGTTCGGCTTATAATTTTGCTGTTGTGTTTGTTAAAAATAAGGCAACAGACGACTATACAGACCCTCCTAAAATGTACACAGCAAAAAATAATGGAGATGTCATTGATTATAGCACTTATCACGGAGACGGGACAGACTTGCCAGAAGTAAGGACACCAAAAACATTATTTTATGATAGAGATGAACACGGAAACCCTCCAGATATGTCTGCTATTAAGGCTGAAATTTCTCCCTCCACGATCGTTACAAGGTTAATCTTTAATCAAAATGAATTTTTGCCTTTATATGTTAATGACTTGGTCGATGTTTGGTACGAAGGAAAACTATATTCGGGTTACATAGCCGACAGAGTTAAAACAGAGTTCAATGATAGACTTATTTTTGTAGAAAGTGGAGACAAACCAAATGTTATATGAGTATGTAGCTACTTATGGCGACAAATATAGAATAGATAGCTTCACAGGGTACAGAGAGCTACGTAAAGACCACTTAGAGTTATTGAATGGTAAAGTGTACTATAATAGTGAAAACTCTCTTAGAATCGAAACTACGCTCTTGTACGAAGTCGGCCAATTTGTATCAATTGGTGGTTATCCTTATGGCGGTAGAAAATTTAGATTGTTGGAGCTATCAATTACTGATAACCCAGTTTTAGATAAAGCAAAGATAATTTCAAGAAAGGTTAAAAATGACAATTAAAAATTACACGTTTTTTAGTCAAAATGGTACAGAGTTCCCGGTCGGTTCTAATAATGACGGAAAACTATACATGATGTTGACAGGAATGGACTACGGAACGATTAGACGCAAAGACTGGACAAGTCCGTTAAATACAGCTCTTAACATTCAATATGTTAACACATCAATCGTTGCAGGCGGGAGGTATTTTGAACTATTAAACGAAACAGTAGCTTTAAAAGGGGATTCAGTTAATTACATTCATGCAAATATTGACTTAACTCAAACTGCTAATCCTGTCAGTTTATCAGCCGAAACCGCAAATAATAGCAACCGTGTTGATCTAAACAATGGTTCTGGCGTTTTGAAAGTTTGTTTTGATGTTGTTGTAACTTCAGGAACTGGAGTAACAAGCACTAAACCAATTGTTCAGACCAGTAATTTGGATAGTATTTATGCAAATAATATATCACTTAAAGGTTCAATCCATGTTCCAACTGAAATGTTGACAGTTCAAACCGCTCCTGGTTTGCAATTGCATCTTACTAAAAAGAACGATGATTTAGTAATTGTTAGATTCCTTGGTAGCATAGCAAATATAAAAAAAGGACAAACGATGTCTAGAACGTGGGTAGATAAACCGTTTCGTCCAGCTGTTGTTCAAAGTCTTATTGGTCATCTTGTTGGAAAAAATAGTATTTTCCATATTGACATAAACCCAGATGGTAGTATTACTTGGTGGGGGGAAGATATTGGTAGTAATCCTTTGTCGTCACGTGGTAACGCAAGCTACTTTATTAAATAACAAAATAGAAAGCAGAACAAAATGGTAACTAGAATGATTTTAATAACTATCTTAATTTTGGCGATTCTTTTCGCTACGTGGGTCAAAGATAGAGAATCGATGAACCCACCTTTCAAACGTAGACTTGTAATTGACTTGACGGTAGTCTTCGCGCTATGGATTTTATATGCAGTCTTTTACTTTACACAAACACCCTCAACTTCTGATATCGCCAAAACTGTGATTAATGTAGGTTTATTATACTTTGTAGGACAGTTTATTTACTTAATCGCAAAAATTAGCCCTATGTTTGACGGTTTGGTTAAACTTATGAAAAAGAATGGTGTAAGTGTTCCTGAAGCAGAAGAAGAACAAACAGAGGATAAAAAAGAATGAATATAACTAACGCTGGTGTACGTGGTTATAATCCTACTGGGGTTGTGATTCACAATGATGCAGGCTCAAATGGTGCTAACACTAATTTTTATAATGGTTGGTTACCTACGCATAACCCAGAAGAGGGCTTTGCTCATGTTTACATTGCTTCTGACGGACGATTGCAGGCTTCCGACTTCTCTAATATGGCATACCATTGTGCTAACTCATACGGTAATGCAAATTACGCAAGTTGGGAAGTGTGCCAATCAGAGGGCGATTTAAATCAGTTCTTGAGGAATGAACAAGCGGTACTAGATGACGTTGCTAAGTACATGAAACAATGGGGACTAACTCCTAATCATGATACCGTGAAGTTACATCAAGAGCTATCAAGCACAAGTTGCCCTAGACGTTCCGTAGAAGCTCACGGCGGCACGGTAGAGAGTTGTCGCTCATACTTTATCGCAGAACTAAATAAGCGCCTTACAGGGCAAACTGTAAGCACAGATAACAATAACACAACAGAAAGCGGAGAAATTGAAATGTTTCTAATTAATTGTAAAGACACTAAAAATTGGTATGTATGCAATGGAGTATCAGCACGACATATTAAAACAACTCGTATGCTTGGCGGTTTCCAAGGTAAATTTGGAGGGATTAAGTTACCAGAAACAGTTATGTATCAAAAGGAATTTGAAGCAGAATATGGAAAAGTAAACTAAAAAAAATAATATAAAAAAAGACAGCTTTATAGCTGTTTTTCTTTTGTAAATGAAGATATCCTACTTTCTATTTTTTGATTTTTAATTTGCTATCTATTTCAGGTCTTACGCTAGACCAATTCGTCCCAATAATGCCATTAGTTGCTGCGTTTGGTACAACTCTCTCATTTTCATCTTCTCCACTAACTTCTTTCGTCCTTTCGGATTCAGGTTGTTCAGTTGCCTTATCATGTTCTCTTGCGATTCTGTCAGTTCCGGCTCGTTTTTCAGCTTCAACTCTTCGTTGATTTTCTTCACTAGCTCGTTGTTCTTCAATTGCTTTCTCCTTTTTGCGCTTCAATTGCTTACCTGATTAATTGCTTCAATAATATTATTTCCAGCATTTATTAGAATTTCATCACTTGCAGTTACATTCTTTCTTGAAAATAATTCGTTCTCAATCTTCATAAAGTGCATTGCTTTAGCTAAAAATTGAGCAGATGATTCATAGTATAATGTTTCTAGTTCATCATCTGACAGCTGTGTTAAATCATCATTAGCAAAAGTTGTTAGTTTTCGCTTAATCTCTTTGCCGTCTTCTTCCTCTACGTAGTAACGCTTCATCTATTCATTCCTCTAATTTCAAATTTTTCAATAACATAACGTTTAGAGCCAAGCTCAAAGCTGACTAGATAATTATTGAAGTTGTCCTGTTTGTTCAAGTCATTAGCAATCTTTCTAGCTGTTGACCGTGGATATTTTGAACTATTGATTTTACTTGTATAATTGTGTAGTATCATCTCATTGCCTCCCTTTGCATTCTACGCTTTAGTCGTTGCTTATACAGATATTCTTTGCTTGGCTTTAAGCTATATAATAACTCATCTAGTAAGTCCATAGCCTCTCCATCTGCTGCTGAAGTATTCATCTTTTTAAGTATAAGCTCGTGCATTTCATCATCATTAAAAAACATAGTAAGATAAGGGAATGCTACGGTATTAGGTAGGCTCAAGCGTGATTTAGTTACTCTTAGGTTAGGGTATTTACCTGTTTCATCTTTAACTTTTAACTCAAGCTGTGCCATTCCGATACCTTGCTCTTTTAGTACGCTAGTAATTCTTTCATATAATTCTTCATTTGTCATTATGCTATAACCTCCGTTATTTCAGTTATTTTTTTAAGTTCAATTCTTTGTTTTTCAGCTAACGCCTCAAACCATTCAATAGCTTCTTTTTTATTATAAAACTTACGACTTTTAAAGGCTTGCAAATCATCTGAAAAGTAATAAGCCTTGTAGTATGCAAATTCATCTTTCATTATCCAATTACTCCTGTTTTTATATTTAGTCTTTGCTGACTTGATAAGTGATATAAATTGCACCACTTACAGTGATAAGCTCTAACTGGTATTTTATCATTTTTGTTTTTCTTGCTCTTTTTAGCATGTTGGGCACTTACTATTGAATATAAAGCGCCCATTTTTGTGTATTTGCGTTTTTTACACATAATCTAACCACTCCTTAATCGTAAATAATTCAAAGCCATTTAGCTTACTTTGTTTTTCAATTTCCACTTGATTTCTATCTAGGTCTGTCAGCAGTTCAATTACAGGCATACCGTTATCAAGCCACCTGATGACTGTATTAGGCTTAAGTCCTGGCACATTGAGCCTTACAACTGAAGTGTAGCTCTTCTTCCGTCATAGGGTTATAAGCTATTATTGCCACTGTTTAACCTCCTTTCTACAAAACAATATTATCAAAATACTTTATATTTGTCAAACATAAACTTTAGATCTCTTCAATAAATTCCAAGTATCTTTCATCAATCGCTTTTATCTCTTCTTTTGTAAACTCTGATTTAAAGTTATTTCTTTCTTCTTTAAACCCTAGGAAGAGGAACTTTTCCCCTAGCTCGTTTTTAAAAGAGTTTAAATATCCTTTTTTGTTGTTCATCAATTTAACATTGTATTTTTCCATTTGTATCTCCTTAATTTCTATAATGTCATTGTATCAAAAAAAGTCAATGCCGTCAAACATTAACTTTGTTCTTTTAACCAAAAATTAGATCCGCCTCTTCTTGTAATACTTCTTCAGGAATTTCAGCACCACTTACATCATACTGAATACTCAACAAGTACATTGTCCATTTTCTTCTGAATGCTTTATCTTTCATTTGTTCTCCTTATGAAAATAAATATTTGATATCAATCCTTTACAATATCCATAATAATAATTTGAGGTGTTCGTGTCATTTCTTTTGTCCCAAAGTTATAGAACTCATTAATTGTTCCATTTCCTACAACACTTACAGTATCAAATGTATCAATATCTTTGTTCCAATCTTCATTAACTTTAAACTTAATAAGAACCAAATCTCCACTTGTTTTAAATTTAACCGTTTCTTTTGTTTTGCCAATAACTGCACGTTCTTCAATCATAACATTGTCCATGCGTACTACAACCTCTGGAAAATTATTACCTGTAATATAGTTGATGTTGATTAAGTCAGTCAAAGCCATGAATGCTTCTTCTACATTTTCCAATTCAATGTCGTAGTAGAACGTCTGTTCTGTCTCAAGATTGTCTGGCATGTTTTCTTCGATATACTCTTTTAAATCATCTAAACGGTCAAGAGGGAAACTTAATCCGTGAGCTTGTCCATGTCCTTGTGCTTCTACGAAATCTAATTCACTCAAGAACTCATTAGTATTAAAACCACCATAAGAACGACCTGAACCACGACAGACTCCATCTTTTCCCTCTGTAACAACGAAACATGGACGACGATATTTTTGAGCAATATTCTGAGCTACTAGACCATTCATACCTTTGTTTGATTCTGAATCAATAACAATGACAATCTTGTCTTCCATATTTTGAGTATCTTCATATTTTTGCATGACTGCTTTTTGAGTTTCTTGACGTTTCTTATTTAATTTATCCATTTTAAGACGGAGTTTTTTAGCATCAGTATCATTATCTACCATCAAAATTTGAAAAGCAAGCTCAATCTCCCCCATACGAGCAGATGAGTTAATCAATGGCGCAATACTATACCCAATATCTTTTGTATTGTATCGGTATGTATTAATTTTAGCACCTTTAAGGATACGTGATAGCCCAACGTTATTAACATTTTGTAGCCCTTGCGAGATAAGGTAACGGTTCTCAAAATTAAGAACACTCATCATATCTCCCACCAAACCGATTGCGACTAAATCACGAAATTGATTAGAAAATCCATCATCATCTAAGACATCATCAATTCCTTTGGCTACTTTATAAGCCATACCAGCACCTGATAAATCTTTATTGACTGATTCGTCTAGGTGATGATGGGGGTTGCACAAGATAACTTCCTTATCCATTTTATTCGCAATCTCTTTAGAATCGAACTCATGGTGGTCTAAGATAATAATATCTAAATCAGGATTCAATGTTCGAGCACGTTCAACACCTTCTAAGTCATTACTTGAACTATCCAAAACAATGAGAATGTCAGCTACTTTTGTCTTTTCAATGTTTGAACGACTAAGGTCAATAAGTTTTTCCCACTTCGCAAGACTTTCTTTATCTTTTTCAGCCTTTGCCTTTTCCGCTTTATTTAACCAATGGTCTTGAACTGATAATTGACCATACAATCCATGGCCTGTATCACGTTGAGGATAGATGTAATCTAAGTTAAACTCATTAAAATCTTGTAATGCTTTCAATCGGTTAAACATAATAGCTGTTGCTGTGATTCCGTCTACATCAGGGTCTCCACTTATTACAATTGTTTCTTTGTCTGCGATACCCTCTAAGATACGATTAACAGCCCTCTCTACATTACGGATTTCAAAAGGATGATTTTCCCACTTTTCATCAGGAAACAAAAACTCTTGATGGTCTTCCAAGGGAATCCCACGTGCTTTTAAAATTTTTGTCTTTAAATCATCCTCTCTATCAGCTTTAATCTTCGCTTTCTTTTGTGTCCATTTTACCATCTTGCATTACTCCAAATCGTATTTATAGTTGTTGATACTATCATTGTTTTGCTCTCCTTTATTTCTATAAGACTATAATAACAAAAAAAGTCAATGCTGTCAAGCATTAACTCTTTGTGATATTATTCTTCGCCTTTCCATTGTTCAAAATCATCAGCCATATCTTGTATAAAGCCCATAATGTCGTCAGTAGTATACTCTGTAAGCTCATTATCGTTACTTAAGTTAGCAAGTTCTTTGGCATAGTCTAAAGCCTTATTGTGGTCCTTATCGTAGCTTTCACCCTCTTTCTTGCCAGCTCTTACTAGATACTTCAATACCTGCATTGTATTCCAGCCCACAAGCTCTTCGTAGTTAAAATTATGTTTCAAGTATTCGTTAAGTTCCACGCCATATTTATTAGCATAGTGCCGATTTTCTTTTAAGTTCATTAGATGTTACCTCCAAGCCATGCAATAAGCAACGTTGCAAGCATGCCTATCCAAGTGATAGCGATAAGTGAAAAGCCGACACCTGCAATTATCATTAAAGTTTTTACTGTATCTTTCATTTTGTCCTCCTCTATTTATAACTCTATTCTATCAAATTACTTTTACTTTGTCAAACATTAACTGTTCTTTGTCTTTCTAATTTGGTAAAATTTATTCCAGTTTTCTATAAGTTCTAGCAACTTAGGTTCATCATATTCAGTAAACAGTTCAATCTGCGATGTAAACCAGCAGTGCAAACAGCGATCGCAACTATAACAGATATTTGTATATCCTCTGCATCCTTTGCAAACTCCTAAACCGTCACTCGTTGGAATATCGAAGCAATGGCAATATCTTTTATCATTAAAGTATTTACTCATCTATTTACTTCCTTTCGTTTTAATCAGGTCAACTAATGCAAAGAAAGCATATAGTCCAATTCCGATTAGTGCTATTATAATAACTTTACCAATTACTGATTCAACGTTCATTTGTTTAGCTCCTTTATTCTATATACTATTATATACTATTTATCTTTATTTCTCAAGCGATAAGCATAATAAACCACTAATAAAATAATTGTTATTATAAATAATGGTGGAATAAATACAGTTACAGCAAACCAAATAATAGATACTAAAGTATAAATCATGATTTTAAGTATTAGTTTACCAGCATGAGTTTCTTGAAAAGTTATATCATCATCTAGTGATGAATCATCTTCTGTTGAATTACCATAAAATATTTTGTCTTCGTTTACTTCGTACTGGTTACCGCAATAATCACATTTACCATTAGTAATACTGTGACTCCCGCAAGTGATACATTCTTTTAATTCCATTGTTGTAACTCCTTTCCTTAACTCGATGTACTAAGTATAACAAAAAAACTCTAAGCTGTCCAGCCTAAAGTCTTATATGATATTATTTTTCTTTCAATTTATTTTTGAACCAGATGATTCGTTCTTTGAACCAAGCGTCGACTCCTTCAGGACGTAGCCATTTCCCTTGCTTCACACCGTTTTTTTCCATGAACTCAATCACTTTAGTTGGAGTTTCTAGGTCGTCCCACATAGTATATTGTTTTGCTGCATTGAATTTACTAAACATTTCAAGTGTTTCGATGTAGCTATCTTTCAAAAGTTCTGTGTCAAGCAATTTTTGGGCTTTCTCAGCACGTTTAGCGAGTCGTTCGTTAGCTTGTTCCAGTTGCTCCTTTTGTCGCTGTAAGCTCAAGTTATGATTGATGTAAGCAATCTGCTGTGCATGTCGTCCAAGTTTTCCTTGCGTGTTAAGCTCGATTAGTTTAGCCATTCCCTCGCCAAGAATTTCATCAGGAACAAAGTTATATTTGTATTTCTTATTTGTGTTTCTTACGTAGTTGTCAAGCGTTTGTTTGATTTTAAGTTTTTTGTGTAGTTCTCTTAATGTTGTCAATTTAGCACTCCTTCATATATTTTACCAAACTTCAAAGCGTTAATTTTCACTAACTGCTTCAAGTCTGATATAAATTGCTGTTCTTCGTCAAAGTCAAATGGCATTGATACATTTTCCTTGATCCAAGTGAAAGCTCCGTCAAAGTCTTGTTTAAGTAAACTCATCTTATCCACGATGTCGATAATTTGCTCTTTTTCTTCTGCTGTGTACATAAAACCAACTTTCTAGAAAGGGAGTTCTGATTCATCAACTTCAATCGGTTCAGATTTTCCAAATAAGTCCTGTTTAGCTTGTGATTGACTACTATTATCATTAGAGATAAACACTTTTTCAACTGTGGGGAAAACAAAGTTGTAATTTACGTATTCGCCTGATTCCTTAGCTTGTACGCGACCACTTATCGTTACGATGTCGCCTAATTGAATGAAGTCAGGCAAGAAAGCTGAACCGTACGCGACTTTTACGCTAGATCCTTTTTCTTTTTCAAATAAAGGAACTGAAATAATTTTCTTGTCGCCTTTTGCTGTGTTTACTGTACGTGTATTTTTTTCGTTTACTTGCGCCGTAGTTGTGATAATTGCCATTTTTTATTTTCCCTCTGTCGCTTTCCAATTTGTCATGATTTCAAAGATTTCTTTTTTAGTCTTTGTTTTAAGTAGTTTCATATCAGGATATCCAAGTTCTTCAGCTCGTTTTAGTGCTGGCTGGATTTCACGAAGTCGTTGCTTTTCTGCTTCAAGTTCTTTTTGTTCTTCTGTCATGTCAGGCAAATCTTCACCGGAATAGATGTATAAACCTAAACCGTGCCTTGCGATTGCTTTTACTAAACAGCGTTGAATTGCTTTATTCACGTCCATTGAAGTAATTTTTTCAAGAGGAATTGACTGGTTTCGATAGTCCATTACGGGAAGATGTTCAATGTGCTCTAACCCCTCGATAGTAACTCCAACCTCAACCCAAGCTGTGCGACCGTCTGTGTGGTAATTCCAATCATCCTTGTTCTTATAAATCTTGTTTGTTGATTCAGGATATATTTTTTTTACCTCTGCCCAAGCAAATGCCCAACTCAAATAATCAAGGTTATTCTTTTTACTCTTTTTATCATTGACGTTAATGACGCTTAGTTTTTCAAATACGCTCATTTTTTCTCCTCCACTTATAGTACCCGGCTCTTTTTCTTTTTCTCTTCCTGCTTTGTATCTGAAAGCTCATAAAAGTTAGGTTTCGTTTTTTTAAGTTCTTCAGCAACTTTTTTCACAACTTCCTCAAGCTGCTTTTCATCAAATTTAATATTAATTGCTTCCATTTTCTCCTCTTTCCACGATAAATACGTTACCTTGTCTTGTAATTTCGATATTATACTTAAGCATAGGCAGGATCCAACCTTCGTCCCAATAGTTCCACAAGTCATTTATCAAGCCATACAGGCACTCGTCAGGCCCTGCCCTATACTTCGTCTCGTTCATTTCTTCGAGCTCTTTAGACAGCTTTCTGACGCCTCTGGCATAGTGTTTACTAGCTTTTTCTTCTGCTTTTAAACTTCTGTAGTTGCTTTCCATATATGAATTTCCTGATGTCTTCTTTCTGCTGTTTTTCCTCTTTATCGGACCAGCCAACCTTCTGGTTTTTTCGCTTGCCACTTTGATAAACTCGTCTGTTATCTTCTGGAAAACCATTTTTCTCGAAGTACATTCGAGCATATTCAAAGTAATTTAAGCTGTTGATATACTGTTGACTATCTTTTTTGTGATAATTTAAAGTTATTAATCGCCTTTCAGCTAGTGATTCAAAAGATGTTATCATATTTCTTCTTTATAGAAACCTAAGTTTTCAAGCGCAACATATTCTTTGCTGTTTTTCTCAACTTCTTTCGCTCGTTCAATAGTGGCTGTTAATTGTGACTGTGCGCCAGTATAATATAAACGGTCCAATCCACTAACATCAGAAAAAGTATGAAACTTAAATTTAGGTTCAATTACTTCATAACCATTAATAATGGCATTTAACATTTTTTCTTTTTCATCAAGAGTAAAAGGTGTCTTAACTCCACGTTCGTAAATTTCTCCTAGTCCATTTTTAAGAAAATTTCCCCAACCCCAACTAGAAATATAATAAAATGCTCGGCTTTTATCATTAAAAGTTTTAATAAATATGTCTTGTTCTTTCGTTAATTTAACTACCATTTGTTAGTTCTCCTTTATTTCTATATATACTATTATATCAAAATTATTTTTTATTATCAAGCATTAGATGATATTTTTTTATTTATTTCTGCTTTTAATTGCAATGCTTTAACCAATGCACGTTTGGAATAATCATTTTCGCAAGCTGTATGCAACCTCTTAGACTGTCTGACTAGAAATTCAGCACGTCCAAGCCATACTTTGAAAAGCTCGTCATTATGCCATTCTGCTTTTACCATTTCATCTAATGCCCGATACAGCCAGCCATACACTTCAGCGTGTAAAATAATTGCCTTGTTTTCATAATTAATCATTTTCTATTACCTTTCCTTGCTCTTTAGCTAAGTCTAAGAAAGCCTGTGCCGATTCTTTCGTTGTTTCTAATGGAGTTTCGGCCTTTACTTTTCTAACTAGTTCGCTATCAGGCTCTTTTTTATCTTGTTCAATTGATGTAAAAGCCGAACCAACATATCCCCAAAGAATTTCATTATTGAAAGCAAAGTTTCTAGCAAATACTTTCATGATAGAATATCTGTTTTTAGTCTTACTATTAATCTTTGGCGACATAGTAAAGGCTATCTCGTACCAAGCAGGAATAGTTGTAGCTCCTAATATATGGCTTGGAATGATACGAAAATCACGTTCTGTTAAAGACTGTTCGCCAGCTTGTTTTCTAGCATGTGCCACAACCATAAACGTTACATACTTGTCGTGCTTCATATCTAAAGTATTTCTAAGGCTAGTAATTCCTCTTAGGACTTCTGCCATTGGTTGGTTTGCGTTGATTGTCTCATTATCTTCTAACAAGTCTTTGAGAGGATCTAGAATAACAAGTCCAATGTCTTTTTCTAGTATGAAGTTATATAGCTCTCTAAGCCCTACATTGTGCTTTTTCCCTTGGCTGTCATATTTCCATGTATCAAGTTTAAAAGCTCCACCATGTAAGAAATATAAGTTATCAGGACTATCTCTTCTTGAACCTTTCAAGCGTTGATGTTCTGTCAGCCTGCTATTTTCATTCTGAATAAATAACACGTTAGTTTTAGTTGTTTCTCGTCCAGCGAACGGTTCTCCAAGTGCCATGGCTTGTGCTAAGTCTTGCGCTAGTGATGACTTCATACTCTTCTCACTACCTGTTATAAGACCAAGTGAACCTTTAGGCAAAATATCTTGTACATTCCAAAGCAAACCGCCTGAAAAGTCTTCTGATTCTTTAAGTTCTTTAGCTGTGCTTACTTTATCAAATAGGCTAGTCATTTATTTCTCCTTTAGTATATAATAGCAAAAAAGACTTGAAAAGTCAAGCCTTAAATATCATATAATTTTAGTTATATTTTTCTTTCAGAGCCATATAATCGCTAACTCTTTTCCCGTGTTCTTCTTTATAAAATCTATGCCATGATTTTTCCTCTTTATATAGAGTTTCATAAAAGTTTTTGCTTTTCTCTTCTCTTAATGCTAGATCTTTCCAATAATCAACATCTCTCGTTAATTTTGCATATTCTTCATTACTAATAATTTTAACCATTTGATTCTCCTTTATCAAATATTATATTCTCCGTGCTACCTTTTTGCGACAGCCCCTAGCCCCTAACGTGTCGTATAATCCCAGCAAGTTAAAAGAAAAGGCTACTTAATTTCAAAACTTTTCTATAAATAACTCTGTCAGACTTCTACGCGTCACGGAGTGTTTCTGTTCACGACACTCATGGAACTCATAATCTTTTATTTCATGCTACGCTCTAGGCTGTTTGTAAAGTAATGACATTTTCAATTGAGTCTAGGTTTTTAGCAACTATCCCGACCCTCAAGCGTAAGATTATAAATGACTTTCGATATTTTCAACTTTATTCAATATTGAATTCTCTATTTACATTAGTTACAAGTCATTCAGCAACTAATTATTCAATTACATAGATAATAATAACATAGACATTTTCACTTGTCAACTGTTAGATACTTATATTTTAACATATTACACTTTACACTTTGAGTTATCATGTGTTATGTAAAATATTCTGTTCCCTCTAATTCTCCTAAATAATAAAAGTATGTTACAAATTACAAATCGCTATACAATGGTCTTTGTTCTTGTTTTCTTAAACCTTTCACAATTCCAGTACAAGATAAAGAGATTATCAAACACTCCGGAATTCCTTTAGAAATCTTACAAACAATAAGCTAATTGTGCTTACTGATACCATACTTTACAAACAGGACACTCAATGTACTTACATTCTGCCACTTCTAGTCAAATTGCGGTTAAGCGTAAAACAAAAGCCCTAAGGGGCTGATTTCTTTTTTTTAATATAATTTATTTATTTTCCCCTAAATCAAAATGTATTGCTGGCTGATTGTTCCATAGTTCTAATGTTTCCTTATCTACTTCTGGCTGATTCATGTATTCTCTGTTCATTCTAGCTCTTGTGTTAGCTACTTTAAGTTTAATACGCTTCTTGTATTCTTGCTGTCTTAAGTACATTAGATATTTATCTCTAGCCATAGTTACCTCCTATAAATAGTATAACATAAAATGCCTACAAAGTCAATCATAGTTTACATAACAGAGGATAACACTACTCCAAAAAGTGGATATGCTATAATAAATACAGAAGTTAAGAGAGGAAAGCAAATGACAGAAGAACAGCTATTATTCAAGCAAGAAACATTGTCAGAAGTTGACTTTAACGAGTTCTTACTTAACGCTGTTGAATGTGGTTTGATTAATCTTGATACAGCTTTACTTTTTAAGGGAGAATAAAGAAATGAATAAAGAGCATATTTTAGCACAAAAAGAAGTATTGGCTCCAATTGAGTACGAACACTATGTTAAACACTTATTTGATATTGGAGAAATTACTAAGGAACTTTATATTGAATTGAGTTCTGATCTATGAGCAAAGCCTTAGCAATTGACTTCAGTACATCTAATACTGGTTATGCGTTTCGCAACCCTTTAACAAATGAGTATGTAGTTGGTTCAATCGCAGGTGGTAAAAGTAAAGACCCTTTGGAACGTGCAAAACTAATTGCTGACGGTATAACAGAAGTCATTGAGCATTATAACTTGTTTGACTACTTTATTTATATTGAAGAACCGATCATCACGTTCAAGTCTAAGGGAAACATCTCATTGATTAGAGCTAACGGTTCATTCTTAGGAGTCATGCGTAACCGTCATAACATTGGCTATGTTGATATACCAAATTCTAAATGGTGCGGTTATCATCTCATTAAAGGTAAAAGCAAAGCAAGAAAAGAACAAAGCATTGATATTTTAGAAAGTTATAATATAGTTCCTAAAGACAAAATCAATGACGACATGGCAGACGCGTTCTGTATCTTACTCTATGTAGAAAGTCAGGAGAATAAATAATGATTGTAATTAATATTGCCTTGATTATTCTTGGCATTTTATATGGTGTAGGTTCAGTTACCAACTTTAAAGAGTGGCACTATCGCCATGACTATCTAGCTATTATACTAAGTATATTTACATCTATCTTATTAGTAGTGGCTGGAGTATTAAACGTATTGGTGTACTGATTGACGGTACTTAAATGTTATAGAGTTGACAGCCTTGGGATATAAGCTAACGGAACTTCAAATGGTTCGAGTCCATTATATCTCTTTCTCCTTTATTTTATTATATGTTAGTGAACCTTTAACGTAGCTGGCATATAATAACACTTGATGTAGATAATAGTGATAGGTAGCGCCTTGAGCTAAGGAATACTGGTGCAAGTCCAGTCCAAGTGATAGTGGTGTATAGTCCATAGAAGAACTATACAAGACATGGTGTACTAACGTGGTATAGGGTTCGATTCCCTGCTGCTCTATAAGATAAA
>OGOI01000568.1_pt1 | contig 30719 bp, 26 predicted proteins | sample 1552631 | NCBI WGS metagenome assembly OGOI01 (sample SAMEA2580204, study PRJEB22360) | human gut metagenome | biome: human gut; feature: human-associated habitat; material: faeces | place: Denmark | collected 2008/2010 | reverse complement strand
GACATGGTCGGGCGCCGCCCCCTTCCGCGAGAAGGAGCCGCCGCTGAACGTCGAGAAGTTCAAGATCGCGAAATACGGCCTTACGGTCGCGCAGATCACCGCCGCCAAGCGGGGCGAGGAGATCGCGCTCCCGACGGGCGAGGTCATACCCAACGCGGAGCTGACCTACCGCCCCTATGCGCCCCGGTCGTACGCCTACCTCTCGGACACCAACTTCTCGGCGAAGGCCGCGACGCTGGCCAAGGGCGCGGACCTGATGTACCACGAGGCGACCTACGCCGCCGCCGAGCAGAAAACGGCCAAGGAGCGGGGCCACTCGACAAGCGCCGACGCGGCCAAAGCCGCCCTAAAGGCCGGAGTCAAGCGGCTGATAATCGGGCACTATTCGTCCCGCTACAAGAACGAAAACATATTGGTCGAAGAGGCCCGCGCGATCTTCCCGGAGACCTATCCGGCCACCGAAGGCGTCACCTTCACCATAGAGAAACAACGATGACGAAAGCCGAAATACAACTCGTCCGCGCGCTGGCCGACAAACGCGGACGCACGGAACACGGACTGTTCGTGGCCGAAGGGGAGAAACTCATCGGCGAACTGCGCGGCTCGCACCTGAAGGTCCGCAAGATCTTCGCGCTGGAGGGCGTGTTCGCAGGGCCGGAGGTCGAGACCGTCGCCCCGCGCGACATGGAGCGGCTGTCGCTGCTCAAAACCGCCGCCAACTCGCTGGCAATCGTCGAGACGCCCCGCTACGGGCTGGACATGCGGTCGCTCGCGGGGCGGCTGACGCTGGCGCTCGACGACGTGCAGAACCCCGGCAACCTCGGCACGATCGTCCGGCTGGCCGACTGGTTCGGCATCGCCGACATCGTCTGCTCGGAGGCTTCGGCCGACTGCTTCAACCCGAAGGTCGTGCAGGCCACGATGGGCGCGATTCTGCGGGTGCGGGTTCACTACACCGATCTGGGAGCGTTTCTGCACGACGCGGGAGCCGCCGGGCTGCCCGTTTACGGCACGTTTCTGGAAGGGGAGAATATCTACGGCACGACGCTTACGGAAGAGGGCGTCGTCGTCATGGGCAACGAAGGCCGCGGCATCTCGCAGGCCGCGGCGCGCGCCGTGACGCACAAGCTCTTCATCCCGCCCTACCCCGCCGACCGCCGCGGGTCGGAGTCGCTCAACGTGGCGATGGCCACGGGCATCGTATGCTCGGAATTCCGGCGTCGGGCAGGCATGGGAAGCGGGAAATAGGCCCGCCGCACCACAAATAAAAGACTGCCGGGATTGCTCCCGGCAGTTATTTTTTTTGCGACATCCGGCAAGGCCCGCGGCGCGGGAACCGACTGCGGCACAAGGGAGGTTCGGCAAAGGCAGGCGCGACGCAAAGCAGATTCAGCACAAGGCAGGTCGGCACAAGGCAGGTCGGCACAAGGCAGATTAGACACAAGTCCGGCGCAACGCAAAACCGATTCAGCGCATGCCGCCCGGCGGCAAACCGATAACAAACCGCGAACAAACCGACAAAGCCCCGCAACAGACAGGCGCCGGCAAAAGGCTCAGCCCACGGCAACGGCGGCATGCTCCTGCACGATGGCGGCGATCCGCCGCACCTGCGCCAGCGCTTCGGCACACTGCCAGCGGGAGAAAAGCGCCTCCGATTCGAGCCGGCCTATGGTCTGCACGAGCCGGCCGACGGCCTGCAAGAGCGTCTGCAGTTCGCCGGGCGAGGCCGAGCGCAAGTCGGTGGCGGCCAGCAGCACGGCAGTCTCCCGGCCGCGGCGTTCGAACTCCGAAAGCGCCGCATTGCTCCGGCGCCGGTCGTAGGGAGCCACCCATAATATTTCGAACATCAGCCGGAAAACCGTATCGACCAGTTCCGGATTGTGTTTTTTAGTCGTCTTTTGTGCGCAAGGTTCCATCTTTCGGGCGGTTTATCGAAAAAAGCGCGGGCAGTATCACCGAATCCACCATCGAGGTATTGGACGACCTGTAACGTAGAATACGGTAAATGCCCACGCCGAAAACAGCGAGAGCATCAACCTTTGTTCCTTACGTTACGCGAAAGTGTCCAATTTTCGACGGTAAGAAAAAAGCCGATGCGCTTTAATCCGAATATGTCATCAGCCCTAACAGGCTGCATAAAACAAAGGTAGGAAAAAATAGTCCATCCGCAAAACATTACGGATCGCCGCAGTGCAAAAAAACATTTTAATTGCATCCGGCCTATTGCAGATTCTGAATAATATGTATCTTTGTAGATTGAAATACTTGTATCCATGTCAGAACAGAAACTTAAAATAGGCATCACGCAGGGCGACACGAACGGCATCGGCTGGGAGGTCATCCTCAAGGCACTGGCCGATCCGCGCATGACGGAGCTTTTCACGCCCGTCGTATACGGCTCGCCCAAGGCCGCGGCCTATTACCGAAATACGCTCGCACAGACCGAACCGGTGCAGTTCAACGCCGTAACGTCGGCCCGCGACGCCCGCCGCGGCAAAGTGAACCTCGTCGCATGCGGCGACACGGAGCAGATCGAACCGGGCAAAGCTTCGGCCGAGGCCGGGCGCGCCGCCGTCGAGGCGCTGCGCCGCGCGACGCAGGAGCTGAAGGAGGGGCTGCTCGACGCCATCGTCACAGCACCCTTCAACAAGGAGAGCGTGCAGGGCGACGGGTTCCACTTCACGGGCCATACCGAATTCATCGGGGCCGAACTGGGCGGGGAGCCGATGATGATCATGTGCAGCGAGATTCTGCGCGTGGGGCTGGTCACCAAGCACATTCCGGTGTCGGAGATCAGCGGCAGCATCACCGGGGAGAAGATCGTGCGCGACCTGCATACGCTCCGCCGCACGCTGAAAGAGGACTTCGGCATCGTCGAGCCGCGCATCGCCGTGATGGCTCTCAACCCGCATGCCGGGGACGGAGGACTGCTGGGACGCGAGGAGCAGGAGATCATCCGCCCGGCCGTCGTCGAGGCGTTCAATCAGGGCGTGCTGGCGTTCGGACCGTTTGCCGCCGACGGGCTTTTCGCAGGCGGAGGATACGCAAAATACGACGGCATACTGGCCATGTACCACGATCAGGGGCTGGCGCCGTTCAAGACGCTTTCGCCCGACGGCGTGAACTTCACGGCCGGACTCTCGAAGGTCCGCACCTCGCCCGACCACGGCACGGCCTACGACATCGCCGGGCAGGACAAAGCCGACCCGCAGTCGATGCGCTCGGCGATTTACGCCGCGATCGACATCGTCGAACACCGCCGCGCATGGGCCGAATGGAGCCGCAACCCGCTGCAACGCGCCGAACGCGAGAAGGGCGGCCGCGACGTCTCGGTCAAGGACCTGCCGCAGACCGAAAAGGAGGATTAGCGCAGGAGCGACGAAAAACCGGGATCTGGGCCGGAGGAAGAGGAAGAGGAAGAGGAAGAGGAAGAGGAAGAAAAGGAAGAGCAAACGACATCCGCCGTATCCGCCCAAAGATTGCGGGCAGGGCGCAGCAAGAACAGAAACAACACACCGGGCAAACCGGAGGCGTATTCCGTCTCGTAATTGTGGAAGCGCCGAAGGCCCCGAAAACTTAATTTATATTTTATGATCAAAATCACTTTTCCCGACGGCTCGGTCAGAGAATACGCCGAAGGGACTACTGCTTACCAGATCGCAGAGAGCATCAGCCCTCGTTTAGCTGCTGACTCACTGGCCGCTTCGGTAAACGGCGCAACGGTAGACATGACGCGCCCGATCGGGGAAGACGCCTCGGTCAAATTCTACAAATGGGACGACGAAGAGGGCAAGCACGCCTTCTGGCACACCTCGTCGCACCTGCTGGCCGAGGCTCTCGAAGCGCTCTACCCGGGCATCAAGTTCGGCATCGGCCCGGCCATCGAAAACGGCTTCTACTACGACGTCGATTCCCCGACGCCCATCACCGAGGCCGACCTGCCGACGATCGAAAACAAGATGGTGGAGCTGTCCCGCAACAAGGAAGCGCTCCTCCGCCGCGAAGTCCCCAAGGCCGAAGCGCTGAAGACCTTCACCGAGAAGGGCGACCAATACAAGGTCGAACTGATCACGGACCTCGAAGACGGCACCATCTCCTTCTATACCAACGGTGCGTTCACGGACCTGTGCCGCGGCCCGCACATTCCCAACACGGGATATATCAAGGCCCTGAAACTTACGTCCGTGGCCGGAGCCTACTGGCGCGGCAACGAGAAGAACAAGATGCTGACGCGTATCTACGGCATCTCGTTCCCCAAGAAATCAATGCTCGACGAGTACCTCGCGATGATGGAGGAGGCCAAGAAACGCGACCACCGCAAGTTGGGCAAGGACCTCGAACTGTTCACTTTTTCGCAGCGCGTGGGCCAGGGCCTGCCGCTGTGGCTGCCCAAGGGAGCTGCGCTGCGCGACCGGCTGGAGCAGTTCCTGCGGGGCGTGCAGAAGGAGTACGGCTACCAGCAGGTGATCACGCCGCACATCGGCAACAAGGAGCTTTATGTCACCTCGGGCCACTACGCCAAGTACGGCAAGGACTCGTTCCAGCCGATCCACACCCCGATCGAGGGCGAGGAGTACCTGCTCAAACCGATGAACTGCCCGCATCACTGCGAGATCTACCGCTCGAAACCCCGTTCGTACAAGGAGCTGCCCGTGCGTCTGGCGGAGTTCGGAACGGTCTACCGCTACGAACAGTCGGGCGAGCTGCACGGACTGACGCGCGTGCGCGGATTCACGCAGGACGACGCCCACCTGTTCGTTCGTCCGGATCAGCTTCTGGAAGAGTTCGAACGCGTGATCGACATCGTGCTCTATATCTTCAAGACGCTGAAGTTCGACAACTACACCGCCCAGATTTCGCTGCGCGACCCGAACAACAAGGAGAAATACATCGGTTCGGACGAGAACTGGGAGAAGGCCGAGTCGGCCATCATGCAGGCCGCCAAGGAGAAAGGCCTTACGACGGTCGTGGAGCTGGGCGAAGCGGCCTTCTACGGCCCGAAGCTCGACTTCATGGTCAAGGACGCCATCGGCCGCAAGTGGCAGCTGGGAACGATCCAGGTGGACTACAACCTCCCGGAGCGTTTCGACCTCACGTACAAGGGCGCTGACGACCGTCTCCACCGCCCGATTATGATTCACCGCGCGCCGTTCGGCTCGATGGAGCGTTTCGTGGCCGTACTGCTGGAGCATACGGGCGGCAAGTTCCCGTTGTGGCTCTCGCCCCAGCAGGTCGTGGTGCTCCCCATTTCGGAGAAGTTCAACGACTATGCCCAGAAAGTGTCGGAGTTCCTCAACCGCAGCGACGTGCGCACCGAGGTCGACGACCGCAACGAGAAAATCGGCCGCAAGATCCGCGACAACGAACTTAAACGCATCCCTTATCTGCTGATCGTCGGCGAGAAGGAAGAGGCCGAAGGGCTGGTTTCCGTCCGTGCGCAGGGCGAAGGCGACAAGGGACAGATGTCCCTGGAGGCGTTCCGCGACTTCATCGCCGGACTGGTCAAAGAGGAGATCGAGGCCAACAAGCTCGAAAAGAAATAAGCATGGAATAACCGGGGCTTTCCGACAAAGTCCCCTCCGAGGAGGGGATTCAGGAGAGGGTAAAATTTACAAACGCGGCGCAGCCGCGAGGATTACCACTCTCGGAAGCCCGAAAGCAAGGAACAAAATTTAATTAACCATTTTAATACTTAACGATTATCGCAGCACCGAAACCATTCCCGCCGAGGCCGTTTACCCCCGGGAATAACAGACCAAGACCGGCAACAGGCAACAATCCCCGCTTCGGACGCAGGCCGCCCGAAAAGGAGAATCCCCACCGCATCAACGAACAGATCACGGTTCCCGAGGTGCGTCTGGTGGGAGACAACATTCCCCAGCCGCAGGTGATGTCGATCCGCGACGCACTGCGTCTGGCGGACGAGATGGAACTCGACCTGATCGAGATCTCGCCCAAGGCCGAGCCGCCCGTATGCCGCATCGCCGATTACCAGAAATTCCTCTACCAGCAGAAGAAAAAGGCCAAGGAGCTGAAAGCCAATCAGGTGAAAGTCGTGATCAAGGAGATCCGCTTCGGCCCGCAGACCGACGACCACGACTACAACTTCAAGCTCAAGCACGCGCAGAACTTCCTCAAGGAGGGGGCCAAGGTCAAGGCCTACGTCTTCTTCCGCGGACGTTCGATCGTCTTCAAGGAGCAGGGCGAAATCCTGCTGCTGCGCTTTGCCACGGACCTCGAAGAGTTCGCCAAGGTGGAGATGATGCCGAAGCTCGACGGCAAGAAGATGAACATGATGCTCGCGCCCAAAGTCAAGAAATAGCGACAAGGCGAGGGCAAAGCGAATGCCGAAGGCATAAATGCGAAAACAACGACTGCGGGGCGGATGTATCCGGACCGCGAGTTGTTGTTTTTGCGTTTACAGCGAAGCGGTGCTTTGCCGAGCCGCGAAAGCTGTTCACGGAGCGCGCCTTGTCTCGCCAAAGCGAGACATGCGACGTAAATAACGCCCCGAAACATTGCGAGCCAAAAGTACAAATGCGAAAACAACGACTGCGGGGCGGATGTATCCGGACCGCGGGTTGTTGTTTTTGCGTTTACAGGCGACGGAACCGACGCTTCGGGAAGAGTCTCGTTTCAATTTTTTCATTACCTTTGGGGGCGTTACGCCCCTTTCAGAAGTCGAAACCTTTTGCCGAACCGGACACGATTCGGTTTTGGAATCGTCCGTTTTTTTGGTAACTTTGCATGTAATGATCACCCCCGACGACATATTCCGCATTGCGGACGGAGCGGCCTTCGACGCCGCGGCGCTGGAAATATTCCGCCGCCAGGCCCGCGAATGCGCCCCCTACCGCGAATACCTCGCCCGGATCGGCGTCCGGACGGAGCATGTCGACACGCCTGAAAAGATTCCGTACCTGCCCATCGAACTGTTCAAGACGCATACGGTCTATTGCGGGGAGACTCCGCCCGAGGCGGTCTTCACTTCGTCGGCCACCACCGGAATGACGCCCTCGCGCCACCCGATGCGCTCGCTGGCGCTCTACGAGCAGGCGTTCCGCACGGCATTCCGCAACTTCTACGGCGACCCCGCCGGGTTGAGCCTCTATGCCCTGCTGCCCAATTACCTGCGGCGCAAAGGTTCGTCGCTGGTCTACATGGCCGACCGGCTGATCGCCGACTGCGGATCGGGCGGATTCTATCTGGATGACTGCGAAGGACTGCTAGCGGCGATGGAGCGCGACCCGAAGCCGAAAATCCTGCTGGGCGTAAGCTATGCGCTGTGGGACCTCGCGGAGCGGTACGCTCCGAAGCTCCGCGATACGGTGGTGATGGAGACGGGCGGCATGAAGGGTTACCGCGAGGAGATTCCCAAAGAGGAGTTCCACCGAATCCTCTGCGACGCCTTCGGGGTCGGGGAGATTCATTCGGAATACGGCATGGCCGAACTCACCTCGCAGGCCTATTCGCAGGGAGGCAACGTGTTCCGCTGCCCGGGCTGGATGCGCGTCACGGCACGCGACGTCAACGACCCGTTCGACCAGCTCCCGGCAGGCGCACGCGGCGGGCTGAACATCGCGGACCTGGCTTCCTGGTGGTCGTGCGCCTTTATCCAGACACAGGACGTGGGGCGCGTCGGCACGGACGGCGCGTTCGTCATCGAAGGCCGTATCGACCATTCGGACATCCGGGGCTGCAATCTTCTGGTACAATGAAATGCCGGTTGAAATATCGGCAATGCATCGCAGCGCGGAATGCCGTTTCCACGGTGTTCCGCCGTGTTTGCAAATCCGCCCCACCCTTGACTCCCCGCCCGGGGCGGGAAGTTGAACGCCGCAAGCGGCAAAGTGTCGCGACGAACCCCTTTACAAATTATCAGACTCCATGAAAACCGTAGCATTCGTTCCCATCCGGCTCAACAGCCAGCGCGTCGCAGGCAAGAACCTCCGCCCGCTGGACGGATCGCCGCTGATGTGTCATATCCTGAAAACCCTGACTGAAGTGGAGGGCATCGACGAGGTCTACGTCTTTTGCAGCGACGAAGGCATCCGCGCGCTGCTGCCCGAGGGGGTCCGGCTGCTGCTCCGCGACCCGTCGCTCGACAGCGACACGACGCTCGGGCGGGAGATTTACGACAGCTTCACCGCCCGGGTCGGGGCCGACCTCTACATCCTCGCCCACGCCACCTCGCCGTTCATCCGCGCCGCGACCCTTGCCGATGCGCTCGGCAAAGTGCGTTCGGGCGAATACGACTCGGCGTTCAGCGCCGAAAAAATCCAGACTTTCGCCTGGTTCGAAGGCCGTCCGCTCAACTACGCTCTCGACAACATCCCCCGCACGCAGACCATCGAGCCGGTTTACATCGAGACCAGCGCCTTCTTCATCTTTTCGCGGGAGTTGTGGTGCGGCCGCGGCCGCCGCATCGGCGATCGTCCCTACATGGCCGTCGTGGACCGCATCGAGGGTTTGGACATCGACTACCCCGAGGACTTCGCCATGGCCGAAATCATCGCGGCGAGCCGGAACCTGCCGGGATAAATAAAAGCCGATTCTGCGAACTCGCAGACTCGGAAGATTTTCGATTTGCCGGAGGCGAATCGGCAGGCCGCAGCTCCGCCTTGCGGAAGCCTGCTATTCCGTACGCTCCATAGCAGGCCACCGCGAGCAGCTGCCTGAAAACAGAGCCGAATTGCTGAAAAATGAGTCTTCCGACCCTGCGAATTTTCAGAACCGCCCTTTTTCTATTTTCGCTCCCGCTCGTAGGCGTCGATCATCGACCCCCCGGTCCGGTTTATGATCCGCGCCCCGAGCGATCGGGCATAATCGCGCAGCGCCTCGTGGCCGCGGAACAGTTCGGCGACCTCGGCCAGATAAACGGCCATCGTATAGGGACGGTGCGGAACCTTCTGGAAGATCGGCTTCGGAACGGCCGGAGCGTCGTCGTAATAGTGCCTGTCGGCCCGGCAGAGACGGTTCTCGTCGTCGACCGACAGTCCGTCGAGCAGCGTATGATCCACCCCATAGAGTTCCAGCGTCTTGTAGCCCAGCAGCAGAGCGACATACTCGCACACCTGCACCACGGTCCCGAAATTGGCGCTTCCCAGACCGTGGCGGTAGAGCCAGAACTCCACGCCCCGGAACCCGCGGTAGACCTGCGTGTGGAACCGCACGATGCGGATATTGGGGTTGGGCAGCGCGGCACGGTAGTCGAACCGCTCGGGGTTGTAGTACTGCACGTAGAGGTTCATCGGCCACGTCACCTTTTCGGCAAGCGTGCGGTAGAGTTCCGCCACACGGTCGCGGCAGACGCTGTCGCGGAAAAACATCGGATCGGAAAGCACATAATAAGCCGGCCGGACCGTCGTAAAACGTTCGTCCAGCGCAAAGTAGTTGACCGCCATGACGTTCTTTGCCGTGTGTTCGCCCCGGGCGATCAGCCGCGGCAGGTCTTCGGCCAGCGAAGGCCCGTTGCCGAGGATCACGACCGACGGCTTCGGCGCGCCGACCGTTCCGGCACGGCCGACGTAGTTGCGGAAATTCTCCTTCACGGCCATCACCGCAAAGTAAAACGCCGTCTCATAGAGGTTGCGCAGGAATCGGTCGGTTTTTTCGAATACGGTCATGGTACGGTTTTATTTGCAAAAGTAGCAAAAGATCAATATCTTCGCAACAAAACCCGGCAGAACAGATGTCAGAACCCACCATTTCGGTCGTCATACCCCTCTACAACAAGCAGCTGGAAATCGGCGCGGCCGTACGTTCGGTCCTGGCGCAGACCCGCCCCCCGCAGGAGATCATCGTCGTGGACGACGGTTCGACCGACGGCGGCGCGGAGGTCGTGCGTGCGATCGGCTCGCCGCTCGTAAGGCTCGTCCGGCAGTCCAACGCCGGGGTCTGCGCCGCACGCAACCGCGGCATCGCAGAGTCGACGGGCGAATACATCGCCCTGCTGGACGCCGACGACGCCTGGGAGCCGGGGTTTCTGGCCGAAATCGCCGCCATGATCCGCAAGTTCCCCGGCTGCGGACTCTACTGCACGGCGTTTTCAATAATAAGCCATGACGGGACCTATCCGGCCCCGACACCCTCCGAGCGGGGCGTCGTGGCGAATTTCTTCCGCGAATCGGCCCACCGCTACATCGCCATCCCGTCGGCCAGCTGCATCCCGCGGCGCGTGTTCGACACCGTGGGGCTGTTTCCCGAGGGCATGAAGATCGCCGAAGACCTCTACATGTGGATCAGGATTGCCCGCCGCTACGAAGTCTGCTTCTCGCCCGAACGGCTGGTCCGCTACTCGCGGGTGGCTTCGAACCGCTCGGCGGCAAGCTACACGCCCGAGAAGACCGTCCATTCGTTCGAGGAGCTGTACGACCCGCTGGCCCCCGAGGAGGACCGGGAGTTCGTGGCCCGCGCCGCACTGGGAAAAGCGCTTATCATCAGCGCCAAAGGCGGCACGAAGGAGGCCGCCCGCGCCGCCCGGTTCTTCGCCTGGACGCGGACCTACCGCCGCACGCTGCGCAAGGTCCGCGCCCTGAACGCCCTGCCCGCCGGCTGGCGCGGGCCCGTGATCCGGCTTTACAACGCGCTGGCCTGGCGCCTCGCCCGCAAAGGACTCTAATGCTCAAAATGATGAAATACCTCCTGCACACCCTTTCCTGCCTGCTGCTTTTCGCCGCGGGAACCTGCCTCGCGCAGACGCCCGGCCACACGCTGCGTTCGGGCGGCATCGACCGCACCTACCGCCTCCACCTGCCCGAAGGGCTGCCCGACGGCGCACCGCTGGTCATTGTCCTCCACGGCTACGGAGGACAGGGCGACCCGGAACGGTTCGACATGAACCGCGTTGCCGACCGCCACGGTTTCGCCGTCTGCTACCCGCAGGGCGAACGCGACGGCCGCGGCAAGACGTGCTGGAACGTGGGTTACCCCTTTCAGGCCGATATGGCCGTCGACGACGTGCGGTTCCTCTCCGAACTGATCCGGCACCTTCAGAAAAAACATGGTTTAAGCCGCCGCAACGTCTTCTGCACGGGTATGTCGAACGGCGGGGACATGTGTTACCTGCTGGCCTCGCGCTGTCCGGAGACCTATGCGGCCCTCGGACCGGTCGCCGGGTTCATGTCCGTCGAAATCCTCCGTTCGGACCGCAATCCGCATCCGATTCCGCTGTTCGAAATCCACGGCACCGAAGACCGGACGACCCGCTGGGAAGGCGACCTCGGCAACGAAGGGGGCTGGGGCGCCTATGTCTCCGTCCCGACCGCGGTCGGCTACTGGGCCGCCAAGAACAAATGCCTCGCAGAGCGGGTCGACACCCTGCCCTCCCGCCCCGGCGGCTTGCAGGTCATCGCCCACCGCTACACGGAGGGCACGGACGGAAACGAGGTCTGGCTCTACGAGACCGTCGGCGGAAAGCACTCCTGGAAAGAGACGGGCGTAGACACGGGCGAAGAGCTGTGGAAGTTTTTCAGCAGATACGTCCGGTAAACGAAAAAGGGTTCCGACGATTCGGAACCCTTTTTCACTCTGCCGGGCGGCGTCAGTTCGAGAACGTCAGCCCGTCCTGCCCGGCGTCGATCGCGATCGGCTTCGAGCGGTCGACCTCGCCGGCAAGAATCCGCTTCGAAAGGTCGTTGACCACATAGCGCTGGATGACCCGCTTCACGGGACGTGCGCCATAGAGCGGATCGTAACCCGCCGAGGCGATCCATTCGCGCGCCTTGTCGCTGTACTCCAGCCGGATGCCGTTCTCCGAAAGCATCCTGCGCACGATGCCCAACTGGATGTCGACGATGCGTTCGATGTCCTTGTGCGTCAGCGGCTCGAACATCACGATCTCGTCGATACGGTTCAGGAACTCCGGTTTGAGCTGCTGTTTCAGCAGGTCGATCACCGCGAGGCGGGTCCGCTCGACAACCTCTTCGGGCAGCTTCCTGCCGTCGAAGGCCTCGGCGAAGTTATCCTGGATCACCTGCGAACCCATGTTCGAGGTCATAATGATGATCGTGTTGCGAAAATCCACCGTACGGCCCTTGTTGTCGGTCAGCCGGCCGTCGTCGAGCACCTGCAACAGGATGTTGAAGACGTCGGGATGCGCCTTCTCGATCTCGTCGAGCAGCACCACGGAATAGGGCTTGCGCCGCACGGCCTCGGTCAATTGGCCGCCCTCGTCGTAACCGACGTATCCCGGAGGCGCCCCGACGAGCCGCGACACGGCGTGCCGCTCCTGGTACTCGCTCATGTCGATACGCGTCATCATCTGGTCGTCGTTGAACAGGAACTCGGCCAGCGCCTTGGCCAGCTCGGTCTTGCCGACGCCCGTCGTACCGAGGAAGATGAACGACCCGATCGGCTTGCGGGGATCGTTCAGCCCGGCGCGCGAACGGCGCACGGCGTCGGAAATGGCCGCGATGGCCTGCTCCTGCCCGATGACGCGCCGGTGCAGCTCGTCCTCCATGTGCAGCAGTTTCTCGCGTTCGGAAGCCAGCATGCGCGTCACGGGGATACCCGTCCAGCGCGACACCACCTCGGCGACGTCCTGTGCATCGACCTCCTCCTTGATCATCGAGCCGTTGGCCGACGCCAGCTTGTACTCCTCCTGAAAGGCGGCGATCTCCTTTTCGGCCTCCTGAATCTTGCCGTAGCGGATTTCGGCCACCTTGCCGTAGTCGCCCTGCCGCTCGGCCTGCTGGGCCTCGATCTTCAGCTGCTCGATCCGGTCCTTGTTCTCCTGAATCCTCTTCAGCAGATCGCGCTGGCCCTGCCATTTGGCACGCATCTCGGCGTCTCTGGACTTCAGTTCCTCGATCTCCTTGGTGAGCTGCTCCACACGCTCCTTATCCTTCTCGCGGCGGATGGCTTCGCGCTCGATTTCGAGCTGGCGCACACGCCGGTCGAGGGTGTCGATCTCCTCAGGCACGGAGTTCATCTCCAGACGCAGGCGCGAAGCCGCCTCGTCCACGAGGTCGATCGCCTTGTCGGGCAGAAACCGCGAGGTGATGTAGCGCGTCGAAAGCTCGACGGCGGCGACGATCGCCTCGTCCTTGATGCGGACCTGATGGTGGTTCTCGTAACGGTCTTTCAGTCCGCGGAGGATCGAAATGGCATCCTCCTGCGTCGGCTCATCGACCATCACCTTCTGGAACCGGCGTTCGAGGGCCTTGTCCTGCTCGAAGTATTTCTGATACTCGTCGAGCGTCGTGGCGCCGATGGTCCGCAGGTCGCCCCGCGCAAGCGCGGGTTTGAGGATATTGGCGGCGTCCATCGCGCCCGACGACTTGCCGGCGCCGACGAGGGTGTGGATCTCGTCGATGAACAGCAGTATTTCGCCTTCGCTGGCGACGACCTCCTGCACGACGGCCTTGAGCCGCTCCTCGAACTCGCCCTGATACTTGGCGCCCGCGATAAGGGCGCCCATGTCGAGCGAGTAGATCACCTTCGATTTCAGGTTTTCGGGCACGTCGCCGTCCACGATACGGTGGGCGATGCCCTCGGCGATGGCAGTCTTGCCCACGCCGGCTTCGCCGACCAGAATCGGGTTGTTCTTGGTGCGGCGCGAGAGAATCTGCAACACGCGCCGGATCTCCTCGTCGCGGCCGATCACCGGGTCGAGCTTGCCCGAACGGGCCTGTTCGTTGAGGTTGACGGCGTACTTGCCCAGCGCGTCGAACTGCTGTTCGGAGGTCTGCGAATCGACCGTCGCACCCTTGCGGAAGATACGGATCGCTTCGAGAAGCTCCTTCTCGGTGGCGCCGCTGCGCTTGAGGATGTCGGCCGCCTGTCCGCGTTCGGCCACGAGACCCAGCAGAAGGTGTTCGACCGAAGCGTATTTGTCGCCGAAGTTCTTGGTGAAGTCCACGGCGCGCTGGATCACCTTCGAGGTTTCCTGCGCAAAGAACTGCTCGCCGCCGCCCTCGACCCGCGGCAGGGAGCCGACGGCGCGCTGGGTTTCGTCGCGCAGTCCGCGCACGTTCACGCCGACGCGTCCCAGCAGGAACGTGGCCAGCGAATCGTCCTCGCGGATCAGCACCGCGAGCAGATGGAGCGGCTCGACAGCCTGCTGTCCGCGCTCCCGCGCAAGGTTGAGCGCTGCCTGCAACGCCTCCTGCGCCTTGATGGTCAATGTGTTTATATTCATAATCGCAAAGTTAAATTTCACACGGTCCGATGGTTCGCGTCCGGGGCCGCAACCCGCGGCTTACCGCCGCGCATGCAAGTCCGACTCCCCCTCAAATCCCCGCCCGGCGGGGACTCGTCGCATTGCGACCGGATCGCAGACGCAAACCATTCGTCATCAACATCCGCAAAACACCTGCCAACCTCATTTTTCGGTCATTGTGTCATCTTTTGTCACAACACGCTGTCAAAATGCGCCAATTTGGCGCAACGGCGGACGGGCGCGCAGGGACGGCGGAGGGGACAATTTTTAATCCCGAATTTTCAAATCTTCGCTCATATTTCTTATCTTTGCGGAACTATGAGTGATTTTATCGTCAGCGCACGCAAATACCGCCCCGCGACCTTCGCCTCGGTCGTCGGGCAGAAACATATTACCTCGACGCTCAAAAACGCCATCGAGCGCGCCCAGCTGGCCCATGCCTACCTCTTCTGCGGTCCCCGCGGCGTGGGAAAGACCACCTGCGCCCGCATCTTTGCAAAGGCCATCAACTGCCTGAGCCCCAACGGCGCAGAAGCCTGCAACGAGTGCGAATCGTGCCGCTCGTTCAACGAGGGCCGCTCGCTGAACATCCACGAGCTGGACGCCGCATCGAACAACTCGGTGGAGGACATCCGCACGCTGATCGAGCAGGTGCGCATCATCCCGCAGGTGGGCCGTTACTCGGTATTCATCATCGACGAGGTCCACATGCTCTCGGCCGCAGCCTTCAACGCCTTCCTCAAGACGCTCGAAGAGCCGCCCGCACACGCCATCTTCATCCTCGCGACGACCGAGAAACACAAGATCATTCCGACCATCCTCTCGCGGTGCCAGATTTACGACTTCAACCGCATCCGCGTCGAGGACAGCGTCGAATACCTCAAATACATCGCCGGGCAGGAGAACATCTCGGCCGACGAAGAGTCGCTGAACCTCATCGCGCAGAAAGCCGACGGCGGCATGCGCGACGCCCTGTCGATGTTCGACAAGGCCGTGTCGTTCTGCGGCACGACGCTCGACTACCGCAACGTGGCCCAGACGCTCAACGTGCTGGATTACGACACCTATTTCAGCGTTACGGAGATGCTGCTCGCAGGCAACTACGTCGATGTGCTGGTCACGTTCGACACGGTGCTCTCGAAAGGCTTTTCGGGGCAGACCTTCACGGCGGGACTCAACCGCCACATGCGCGACCTGCTGATGGCCAAGCGCCCCGAAACGCTGCGGCTGATCGAAATGACCGGAACGCTGCTCGAACGATACCGGACGCAGGCGGGCGCCTGCAATGTCGAGTTCCTGTTCGGAGCCATCTCCATTCTGACGGAGCTCGACGGGAAGATCCGGCAATCGTCGAACCAGCGATTGCTCGTCGAGCTGGGCCTGATGAAGATCGCAGGACTCGGCCAAAAAAAAAATGACGATCTGACCTCCTCCGGGGAGTATTCCCTCCCCGCCCTCTCACCCCGTACGGCCGCAGGCGCGGCGGCGACTCCGACGGCTGCGGCACGACCCGCGCCGCAGCAGAGCGCGTCTACAGTTCAGGCGCAGACGGTTTCCGCGGCAGGACAAACGACGCCGGGTACGCCCCAGTCGGGTGCGGGAGCAACGGTGCAGGCCGCAGTTCGGCCGGAAGCCGGACAAACCGCGGTTCGACCGGACGCAGGACAGGCCGCAGCTCCACCGGCGGCAGGACAAACGGCACCGTCCGCAGTTCAGCCGGGAGCAGAACAAACGATACCGGGCGGAGCGGCGAATCCCGCGGCGCAAGGAGGAATGGCGAATCCGGCGATGCAGAGCGGGACACCAAACCCGACCGCGCAGGGAGGAGCGGCGGGACCGACGGTACTGGGCGGAACAGCGCATCCGACGGCACAAGGCGGAGCGGCCGTCCCGGCGGTGCAAACCGCAGGCGGAACAACCGCAGAAACGACTCCGCAGCCCGCACCGGCAAGACCCGCAGTGCAGACCGCACCGGCTCCGGCACGGCGTCCGCTCATATCGGGCGCTTCGCTCTCGGAACTGCTCGCCTCGGCGGGCAGCGATCCCGACGAAGAGCTTTCGGACGGCGAAACGCCCGACGAAGCCGAAGTCGTAACCGTCGATCCGGAGTGCGCCGAAAAGCTGGAGCATGCCCGCAGCAGGATACTGAACCTCATCAAGGAGAAACGCCCGCGCTTCGTGCCGGCCTTCGAGCTGATGACGTTCCGCGACAACACGATCTCGGTGAGCGTGCCGACGACCGAACTGCGCGAAGAGATTCTGCGCAGCAAGACGGGAATGCTGATGCGCATCGCCGAACTGGCCGGAATAGAGGGAATGATCGAATTGGAGGTCATCGTAAACGAGGAGATACGGGCGGTGCGTCCGATCAAACTCGAAGACCGGGTACGGTACATTACGGAGAAAAACCCGCTGGTGGCGGAGCTTCGCAAGGCACTGGATCTGGAGGTGGAATAACGCACCCGACTTACGGCGCACGCCGCAGAACGGGTTCAGGCGAACGGCCGCAGACGAAGGCGCATGCTGACCGCCGGCACGACCGGCCGGACGCCATACAATATTGATAATCAAGACAAAGAAACAATAAAATGGCAACAAAGAATTTCATCGAAGAACTCGAATGGCGCGGCATGATCCACACGATCATGCCCGGCGCAAAGGAACAACTCGAAAAAGAGATGACGACGGCCTATCTGGGCATCGACCCCACGGCCGACTCGCTGCATATCGGACATCTGGTGGGCGTGATGATCCTCAAGCATTTCCAGATGTGCGGACACCGTCCGCTGGCGCTCATAGGCGGCGCGACGGGCATGATCGGCGACCCCAGCGGCAAGTCGCAGGAGCGCAACCTGCTCGACGAGCCGACGCTCCGCCACAATCAGGAGGCGATCAAGCGGCAGCTCGCCAAACTGCTCGACTTCGAGTCGGACGCGCCGAATGCCGCCGTGCTGGTCAACAACTACGACTGGATGAAGGACATCTCGTTCCTCGAATTCATCCGCGACATCGGCAAGTGCATCACCGTCAACTACATGATGGCTAAAGACTCGGTCAAGAAGCGTTTCAGCGGCGAGGGCGACGGCATGTCGTTCACCGAATTCACCTACCAGCTGGTACAGGGCTTCGACTTCCTGCACCTCTACCAGACGATGAACTGCAAGGTGCAGCTGGGCGGCGCCGACCAGTGGGGCAACATCACCACCGGTACGGAGCTGATCCGCCGCAAGCTGGGCAGCGAAGCCGAGGCGTTCGCCATCACCTGCCCGCTCATCACCAAGGCCGACGGCACGAAGTTCGGCAAGACCGAGAGCGGCAACGTATGGCTCGACCCGCGCTACACCTCGCCCTACAAGTTCTACCAGTTCTGGCTCAACGTCAGCGACGAGGACGCCAAGCGTTACATCCGCATCTTCACGCTGCTGGACCGCGAGACCGTCGAGGCGCTGACCGCCGAACATGAAGCGGCGCCCCACCTGCGCATACTGCAGAAGCGGCTGGCGCAGGAGATCACCACGATGATCCACTCCAAGGAGGAGTACGAAAAGGCCGTCGAGGCTTCGGCGATCCTCTTCGGCGGATCGACCTCGGAGGCGCTGCGCAAACTCGACGAAGAGACACTGCTGCAGGTGTTCGAGGGCGTGCCGCAGTTCCGCATCGCCCGCGCCGAGCTGGGGCTGCCGTTCGTGGACCTCTGCGCCGAGAAGGCGCAGGTCTTCCCCTCGAAGGGCGAATGCCGCAAGATGGTGCAGGGCGGCGGCGTGTCGCTCAACAAGGAGAAGGTCGCCGACGCGGCGCGCGAGGTGACCGAAGCGGACCTGATCGCCGGCAAGTACCTGCTGGTGCAGAAGGGCAAGAAGAATTACTTCCTCCTGATCGCCGAATAAGATGGAGTACCGCATCGTTCTCTCGCGGATGGAGTTCCGGGCGCTGCACGGCTGCTACGAACTGGAACGCAAGGTCGGCAACCGTTTCACGGTCGATCTGGAACTGACGGCAGAGCTGGGCGACGCCGCCGTGCAGGACGACGTGCGCAAGACGGTCAATTACCTGACGGTCTACGAAGTGGTGCGGATGCAGATGCGCATCACGCAGCACACCATCGAACGGGTGGCGATGAACATCATCGAAGCGATTTACGCCGCCTTCGCGCAGGTACGGCATGTAAAATGCACCGTATCGAAACTGGCGCCGCCGCTGGGCGGAAAGCTTGAGAAGGTGAGCGTCGTGCTGGAGAAATAGGACGGGTGTGCGCCATGCGCGCACCCGTTTCCGATAATAAACAGGTTAGGTTATGCATCATAAGGAGAGTCGCGCCACGCTGGGTGGCAAATTGAGCGCCGTGCTCGTCGCGGCGGGCAGCTCCGTGGGGCTGGGCAACATCTGGCGGTTTCCGTACGTCGCCGGAGACAACGGCGGCGGAGCCTTTCTGATTATCTACATCCTCTGCGTACTGCTGCTGGGGCTGCCGCTGATGATCGCGGAATTCTCCGTGGGACGGGCGTCGCACCTCAATGCGGTGGGCGCCTACCGGAAGCTGAACCGCCGATGGAGTTTTCTGGGCTACAACGGCGTGCTGGCGGCATTTCTGATTCTGGGATTCTATTTCGTGGTTTCGGGATGGACGGCCGAATACATGGTACACTCCGCCACGGGCGAGATCGCCCGCTACTCTACGGCCGAGGAGTACAAAAACCTCTTCGAAACCTTCATCAGCAATCCGTGGCGGCCGGTTCTCTACACCTGTCTGTTCGTGCTGGCGACCCACTTCGTGATCGCGCTCGGTGTGCAGAAGGGCATCGAGCGTTCGGCCAAGATTCTGATGCCGCTGCTCTTCGTCATCCTGATCATCCTGTCGGTCCACTCGCTGCTGATGCCGGGCGGCGAAGCGGGACTGAAGTTCCTTTTCGCTCCGGATTTCTCGAAAGTGACGCCCACGACGGTGCTCGTCGCGCTGGGACAGGCGTTCTTCTCGCTCTCGATCGGCATCGGGACGATGGTCACCTACGCCTCGTATTTCAAGCCCGACACCAACCTGCGCCATACGGCGCTCAACGTCACGATCCTCGACACGCTGGTAGCCGTTCTGGCCGGCGTGGTGATCTTCCCGGCGGTATTCAGCGTGGGCATCGAGCCTTCGTCGGGTCCGTCGCTGGTGTTCATCACCCTGCCGAGCATCTTCAACGACATGCCCCTGAGCATGGTCTGGTCGTCGGTATTCTTCCTGCTGCTGGTCGTGGCGGCGCTTACCTCGACGATCTCGCTGCACGAAGTGGTGACGGTCTACCTGCATGAAGAGTGGCACCTGAGCCGCAAGACCGCGGCATGGCTGACGACCGCCGCAACGGCCGCGCTTGCATCGCTGGCGTCGCTGTCGCTGGGCGTGCTGAGCGGCTGGACGATCTGCGGACTTTCGCTTTTCGACTCGCTCGACTTCCTGACTGCCAACATCCTGCTGCCCGCGGGCGGATTCTTCACCTGCGTCTTCGTCGGCTGGAAACTCGACCGGCAGATACTCAGGGACCAGATCACCAACAACGGGGAGCTGAAATTCCGCATTTACGGCGTCTTCATCTTCCTGCTGCGCTACGTCTGCCCGGCCGTACTGCTGCTGATCTTCCTCGACAACCTCGGCGTATTTTAACGCCGGGCCGACGGCAATAGCAAAAACCTGAAACCAATAACAACCCGAACCATGAAACATCCGCTACTTCTACTGCTGATCTGCTGCGGGCTTTGCACCGCAGTTTCCGCCCGTCCGATCCGGGGAACCGTCAAATGCGGCGGCAGGCCGCTCGGCGGAGTCGCCGTGACGGACGGCTACACCTTTGCGCAAAGCGACGCGCAGGGGGCGTTCGCCCTCGATGCCGACGACGAGGCGTTATTCATCAGCGTCGTAACCCCGGCGGGGTACATCGCACCGCTCAAAGAGGGCGTCCCGCAGTTTTTCCTCCCCTACACCCCTTCGGCCAAACGTTTCGACTTCGAACTGCAGGCGTGGCCCGGAACCGCGGCATGTTACGAACTGCTGGCCATCGCCGACCCGCAGCCCAAGACCGACGAGCATTTCGAACGGCTCCGCACCGAGATAATCCCGCCGCTGCAGGCCGCAACGGCCGCAAAAAAAGCGCAGGGAGTCAATCAGGCCGCGATTCTGCTGGGCGACATCGTATGGGACTCGCCGCAGTTGTTCGCCAAAGTCAGGGAGCAGTTCGCATCGCTCGGAATCCCCGTTTACGGCGTGATCGGCAATCACGACCACGACCTGAACAAATTCACCGACCGCGAAGCCACCGAAAACTACCGGTCGCATTTCGGCCCCACCTATTATGCCTTCGACATGGGCCGCACCCACTACGTCGTTCTCGACGACATCGTCTACCACGGCGCCCGCAAATACGACGAGCAGATAGACTCGATGCAGCTGCGCTGGGCGGCGGCCTACGCCGAACGTCTGCCGGCGGGTTCGCGCGTCTGCTTCGCGATGCACGCTCCGGCCATGAAGTCGTGGCGCGACGAACGCCGCGTCATGGAGTCGGCCGAAACCCTGATGGACGCCTTTGCTGGCCATGAAATCCATTTCATATCGGGACATACGCACATCAACTCGAATTTCGACATCCGCGAAGGCGCGATGGAACACAACGTGGCGCAGATATGCGGCAACCTCTGGCGGGACCCGATCAACCGCGACGGCACGCCCAAAGGCTGGCAGCTTTTCCGCGAATGCGGCGAGGATTTCGCGTGGACCTACCAGAGTCTGGAGATGCCCGAAGCCCGGCAGCTGCGCGTATGGGGTCCCGGCACGGCGGAGGACTACCCCGCTTCGGTGATCGCCAAGGTATGGAACTGGGATTCCTACTGGACGGTCGTATGGTATGAGGACGGCCGCTACCGCGGCTCCATGCAGCGCATCTGGTTCAACGATCCCGACTACATCGCCAACATCGACTCGCTGAAGGCCGCCGGGAAGACGGTATCCAAGTCGCAGCGGCCGCGCACGACGCACTTCTACTTCAAGGCCCGGCCTTCGGCGTCGGCCCGCGAGATCGAAGTCGTCGCCACCGACCGTTCCGGCCGCCGTTACTCGGAGCGCATAACGCTCCCGGCGAAGGAATAGGGACTAAAGGCAGACAGGCCGCCGCAGACAGACAAGGCGGACGGCAAACAGACCGCAGACAAGGCGCTGCGGACAGACAAACCTGACACAGACAAAGGCAGACGGCAAACAGACACACAGATAGCCACCTCAGACAGACACGCAGACAAGGCGCTGCGGACAGACAAACCTGACACAGACAAAGGCAGACGGCAAACAGACACACAGATAGCCACCTCAGACAGACACGCAGACAAGGCGCTGCGGACAGACAAACCTGACACAGACAAAGGCAGACGCAGACAAATAAGGCTGACGGTAAACAAAGACCTATGCAGGCAGATAAGGCGGACGGCAAACAGATACACAGACCGCCGCTGCGAATGCGGCCGCCTGAGAACGAAAAAAACGGAGAGTCGTACAACTCTCCGTTTTTCATGTATCTGCATCGCTGCCGATCAGTTGATATTCCGCCGGTCGGGTTCGTGGTCCGGCGAAGCGGCTTCCATCTCGATCTGCAGTTTGACCATATTGACGGCCGTGGCGGCGGCTTCGTCGCCCTTGTTGCCGTGACGGCCTCCGCAGCGGTCCAAAGCCTGCTGCATGTCGTTCACGGTCAGCACACCGAAGGCGATGGGCATGTTCCACTGGATTTGCAACTGCGTGATGCCCTGCGTAACGCCCTGACAGATAAAGTCGAAATGACGGGTATCTCCCTGAATGACGCAGCCCAGCGCGATCACGGCGTCCACGTCGGTATATTCGGCGAAGAACTGCGCGCCGAGGGCCAGTTCGAACGTCCCCGGAACATACTTGATCTGGATGTTCAGGTCGGGACATCCGGCGGCGCGGAGCGTCCGCACGGCGCCTTCGAGCAGAGCTTCGGTGACCTCGCGGTTCCACTCGGCCACGACGATTCCGAACCGCATGTCCGCGGCCGAAGGCAGGGGTGAGTCGAATTTGGAAAGGTTGTGATTCTTGGTCGCCATAGTCCCGGTTATTTCACGCTGCCGAGGAGCTTCTCCGCCTCACGCGCATCCGTCGATGCGGGATAGGAGGTCAGAATCTGCTCGTAAAATGCGGCTGCCTTTTCGTTGTTGCCCTGAGCCTGCTCGGCCAGACCCGCCTTGCGCAGGTACATCGGTGCCGTCAGGTTGTTGTCGGCGGCCTTGACGGCCTGCTCGTAGAATTTCACCGCCTTGGCGTAGTTCTGCTGCTCGACGGCGATGTCGCCCTGCAGGCCCAGATTCTGGGCGTTGATGAGCGCTCCGGGGATGCCCTTGACCGGCGAGTATTTCGCCAGATATTTGGCGGCGTTCTCCAGATCGCCCGTCTTCAGGTAGCAGATACCCGCATAGTGCTTGGCGAGGTTGCCCGAAGGCGTCGAACCGTACTCTTCGATCACGTCGAGGAAGCCGGCGCCGTTGGCGTCGCCTTCGAGTGCGAGCTGATAATCCGGATTCTGCTCCTCGAAACGGTACTGAGCCTCGGCGATCCGCTCGGCGGCTTTGGTGGCGCGAGGGGCTACGATCAGTGCGCGGTATCCGAAAATAAGGGCTGCAAGAACCAGCAATCCCAGAAAAATATACGCCATGTTACGGCCGTTTTTCTCGAAGAAAAGCTCAGTTCTGTTCATTGCTTCGCCGAGGGTCTCCTGCTCGGCTACATGCTGCTTTGCCATATGAAAAATATCTTGTTTTAGTTAAATTTCGGTATGTTAGTCTGCAAAGATACAAAACTATTCAGAATGTGCAATGCGCTGTCCGCTTTTTTTGTATCTTTACAAAAAACAGACGGCGCCCCGTACGGGCGGCACTTCGGCAAATCGCAAACAAGTTTGCATTTGCACTCACCTTGCATTATCTTTGGGCTATGTTTCTGAAGAAAATATCGCTGCTGAATTTCAAAAATATCGAACAGGCGGAGCTTGCCCTCTGCCGGGGCGTCAACTGTCTGGTAGGCGACAACGGAGCCGGCAAGACCAACGTCATCGACGCGGTCTACTACCTGTCGATGTGCAAGTCGTCGCTGCCCATGACCGACGGGCAGAGCATCCGCCACGGCGCCGACTTCTTCCTCGCCGAAGGGCAGTATCTCACCGACGGGGGAAAGAGCGAAAACATCGTGTGCTCCTTCTCGCGCAAAGGCGGCAAAGTGCTCAAACGCAACGGCAAGGAGTACGAACGGCTCTCGGACCACGTGGGGCTTGTTCCTGCCGTGATCGTATCGCCGGCGGACAGCGCCCTGATCAGCGACGCCTCGGACGAACGGCGCCGCTACCTCAACGCCTTCATCTCGCAGCTGGACCGGAGCTATCTGACCGCCGTGATGCGCTACAACGCCGTGCTGGCCGAGCGCAACCGGCTGCTCAAGAACATGCCCGACGAGACGATGCTGCAGATTTACGACATGCAGCTCGTCGAACAGGGCGAGCGGATTCACGCCCGGAGGCGGGAGTTCGCCGAGCGGCTGCAACCCGTGGCGGCGGAGTATTACCGCATACTTTCGGGCGACCGCGAGCAGGTCGAACTGCACTACAAATCGGAACTGAACGACCGTCCGTTCGGTGAGATTCTCCTCGCCGCGCGGCAGAAGGATCTGGCCAACGAGTTCACCACGTCGGGCATTCACCGCGACGATCTGGTGCTCAGGATCGGCGGCTACCCCTTGCGCAAATACGGCTCGCAGGGCCAGCAGAAGTCGTTCCTGATCGCCCTGAAACTGGCCCAGTACACGATAGTCGCGCAGGAGAAAGGCGAGAAGCCGATCCTGCTGCTCGACGACCTGTTCGACAAGCTCGACGCGGGGCGCGTGGAACAGCTCATACGGCTGGTGTCGGAAGATTCGTTCGGGCAGATCGTCATTACGGACTGCAACCCCACCCGTCTGCGCCGGATTCTGGACAAGGCCGGCGGGGCGTACTCCCTCTTCACGGTCGAAAACGGCGGCATCGGGCAGGAGACCGCAACGGCCGGAGCGCCGGCTTGCGGCGGGCAGCTTCCGGCCGAAGAGAGCACGAAGGAAGCAGCGGACCGAACGCGGCATGCCGGGCCGCAGGAGGCTGGGTCTGCGGAAGGAATCCGGACGGCAGCGGTGCAAGGCGAAGTTTCGGAGGATTTACGCAACGCGGCGTCCGCAGGCGAAAAATCCGGCGGACAGGACGCCTGCGTGACAGATACGGCAGACAAAACATCCGACGGAAAAGAGGGAGCGCGATGAGACGGACCAAGACGATGCTGATGGGCGACCTGCTGGAAGAGTTTTTCAAACGCCCCTATGTCGCGGCCAAAGTCGCCGAAGGAAAGCTGCCCGACACATGGCGCGCCGTCGTGGGCGACCGCGCCGCAGACTTCACCACGGAACTGAAGCTGGAAAACCACATTCTCTATGCCCGCATCCAGTCGAGCGTGCTTCGTTCGGAACTCTTCTACCAGCGCGAAGCGCTCAAGGAGGAGCTGAACCGGCGTTCCGGCGTCCGGATCGTCAATGCGGTGATTATCAGGTAGATTTCCGGTACGGAAGGAACGGAAGATACGGGAGGTACGAGAGATTCGGGAAATACCGGAGCAACGGCAAATAAGAGAGATAAGAACACGGCAGGCACGGAAAATACAGGAGATACGACAAAAATACGGACACACGAAAAGGCTGGGGCTAGGGCTGAGACTGAGACAGACTGAGACAGACTGAGACAGACTGAAACAGACTGACTGCCTGAGAAACACGGAAAATGCCGGGGCATACTTTCCGCCCCGCTCCGGATCACACAAAAAAAAGATGCGCCTGTAAAGGCGCATCCTTTTTTTTTATCCGGCCGGGCCGACCGGGCGAACCGGTCATTCCGTCCCGCGGGGATTACTGGATAATCGCGGCGCGGTTGGCGGCCTGAACCTTCTTGAAGGGATCGGGGGAGTTGCCCTTGCCCTCGTAATTCAACTGCTTGGGATTCACGCCCTTCGATACGAGGAAGTCGTAAACCCGCTTGGCGCGGTGCTCGGCGACGCGCTTGTTGCCGGCAGCGGTACCCGTCTGCTGGTCGGCGTGACCCACGATCTGGTAAACGGCATCCTTCGAGCCGCTCTTGATCTGCTCGGCAATCAGCTCCAGACGCGTCTTCTCCTGCGGCGTCAGCACCGACATGCTGTAATCGAAGAGAATGATCGAAGTGTCGGCCAAAGCGGCTTCGTCGGCGGCGACAACCGTTGCGACGGCAGCAGCTGCCGCGGCATCGGCGGCGGCGTTCTGAGCGGCGGCAGCCTGCGCCTGAGCGGCGGCGAGCTGCTGAGCCAGCTGGGCGTTCTCAAGCTCGGCGGCTTCGACAGCGGCCATGCTTGCGGCAACGGCGTCTTGGAACGCCTGAATGTCGGCAGCCGTATAGCCCGCTACGCCGCGCTGCCAGCCGCGCTTGTTAAAGCGGTAGGTGAAGCCCGCAGTAGCGCTGAAGCCGAACAGGTAGGAACCGTCCGTCTTCGCGGGGCATACGCGCGAAGGCGCCAGCATGCCTTTCAGCTCGATATTGAAGTCGAACGAACGTGACAAGCGGAATTTGTTGAGCAGACCGTAAGAGAATGCGAAAGCCTGATGCGTGCCGGTCATATTGTCCTCTTGGCTCTTGTCCGTGAAGTTCGTAGCCAGATAACCGAAGCCTACGAACGGCACCAGATAATAGGCCCGGTCGTCGCGGTAACCGCCCGCCCAGTTCGAGAAGTTAAGCATAAAGTCGGAATGCACGAAGAGGTAAGGCCACTTGAGTTTGCCCAGATCGGCGTCATAGTTGGCAAACTGACCGCCCTGCAGCTGCAGACGCATACCTACTACAGGATGCACCCATTTTACAAGCGAAAAGTTCGCTTCGAATCCGAGACGTTTTCCGAAAGACCCCGAATTGGAGCCGTTCGTCAGGGCAGTGCCTACACCGCCGCCCAGCGACATCTCCCAGTTATCCCAAAATCCATTGGACACAAAACCTGCAAAGCTCGGTTTTTTGGGCGTCTCCTGCGCCCATGCCGTCGTCGCGAATGCCACGACCGCAAGAATTAGAATAAGTTTTTTCATAGCTAACATTAGTTATTCCCAGTTGTAAAATTATAAATTAATTTTTCAAAATCCATTCATCGACAGCATGAAACGCAAAAACAGAGCCGAAAGCGACTAAAAAAGGCCGAAAACATACGTTTCCAGCCTTTTAATCTCAATATCAAATCTTTTCAGATCAGCCGCATTTCGAATAACCGCACGACATACAGGTCAGACAGCCGTTCTGGTAGGCCATATTCTCCTGTCCGCAGCTCGGACATTTGCCTTTCGACTTGGTGCCGTCCACGATATATTGCTTCAGCGCACGGCAGACGCCCGTCTTCCATGTGTTGATCGACTCGCTGTCCAGATGGAGCGACTCGATGAGCGAAACGGTCTTCTCGATCGGCATGCCGTGGCGCAATACGCCCGAAATGAGTTTGGCGTAGTTCCAGAACTCTTCGTCGAACAGACGCGAGATGCCGCCGATGGTATTCGTATAACCGTAACGGTCGGTATACTGGAAGTCGTAACGCTTGGTGCCGTCGTCCTCGCGGACCTTGATGATGAAGCCCTTGTTGATCTTGCGGGGAATATACATGGCGTCCTCCTCGATCTTACCCGTGAAGACCTCGTAGGGACGTCCGTCCTGAAGTCCCACGAAGGCGATCCAGTCCTCGGTGCCGTTCTTGAACCGCACGATGTCGGCAGGAATCGACTTGGGACGCTTCGCCACTTCGCCGGGATGCCCCTCGCACTTCTTTTTCTTGTTCTTGGAAGCCTTGTCGAGCAGCACGCCGTCGCGGCAGCCGTCGCGGTAAACCGTGACGCCCTTGCAGCCACACTCCCAAGCCGTGCGGTACACATCGGCGACGAGCGCTTCGGAGACATTGTTCGGCAGGTTCACCGTCACCGAGATCGAATGGTCCACCCATTTCTGGATCGCCCCCTGCATCTTGACCTTCGCCACCCAGTCGATGTCGTTGGCCGTGGCGCCGTGGTAGGGCGAAGCCGCCACCCACTCGTTCAGCTCGGCGTCCGAGATGGTCTCCAGTTTCGACGTATCGTATCCGTTCGCGTCCAGCCACTTGACGAAATTGTGGTGGTAGACGTTGTACTCCTGAAACTTTTCGCCCGTTTCGTCCTCGTAATCGACGTGCGTGTCGTGGTCCGAAGGGTTGATCTTGCGGCGGCGCTTGTAGACCGTGCGGAACACCGGTTCGATGCCCGACGTGGTCTGCGACATGAGCGACGTGGTGCCCGTCGGGGCGATGGTCAGCATGGCAATATTGCGGCGGCCGTTCTTCTCCATTTCGGCGTACAGCTCCGGATCGGCCTCGCGGATGCGGGCGATCATCGGGTTGTTCTTCTCCTTCGAAGCGTCGTAGATCGGGAACGCTCCGCGCTGGGCGGCCATCCGGACCGAAGCGCGGTAGGCTTCGACGGCCAGCGTCTTCTGCACCTCGACGGCGAAAGCGATCGCCTCGTCCGAGCCGTAAAGCAGCCCCAGCGCCGCGAGCATATCGCCCTCGGCCGTGATGCCGAGACCCGTGCGGCGGCCCTTCTGCGCCATGGTGCGGATCTTCTTCCACAACTCCAGCTCCACGCGGCGGACCTCCTCGTCTTCGGGGTCGGCGGCGATCTTGGCGATGATCTGCTCGATCTTCTCCAGTTCGAGGTCGATGATGTCGTCCATCATGCGCATGGCCTTGCCGACATGCGCCTTGAACCTGTCGAAATTGAACTTCGCCTCCTTGGTGAAGGGGTTGTCCACATAGCTCAGCAGGTTCATCGCCAGCAGGCGGCACGAATCGTAGGGACAGAGCGGAATCTCGCCGCAGGGGTTGGTCGAAACCGTCACGAAGCCCTCGTCGGCATAGCAGTCGGGCACGCTCTCGCGGATGATCGTATCCCAGAACAGCACGCCCGGCTCGGCCGACTTCCATGCGTTGTGGATGATTTTATCCCAGAGTTTCTTGGCGTCGATGTCCTGCTCGTATTTGGGATGGTCCGACTTGATCGGGAACTGCTGGTGGTACTTCTTGCCCGCGATCGCGGCGCGCATGAATTCGTCGTCGATCTTGATCGAGACGTTGGCGCCCGTGACCTTGCCCGTATCGACCTTGGCGTCGATGAAACGCTCGGCGTCGGGATGCTTGATCGACAGCGAGAGCATCAGCGCTCCGCGGCGGCCGTCCTGCGCCACCTCGCGCGTCGAGTTGGAATAGCGCTCCATGAACGGAACGATACCCGTGGAGGTGAGGGCCGAGTTCAGCACGGGGCTGCCCGTGGGACGGATGTGCGAGAGGTCGTGCCCCACGCCGCCGCGGCGCTTCATCAGCTGCACCTGCTCCTCGTCCATGCGGAAAATGCCGCCGTACGAGTCGGCCGGGTTCTTATGGCCGATCACGAAGCAGTTCGAGAGCGAGGCCACCTGAAAGTTGTTGCCGATACCCGTCATCGGGCCGCCCTGCGGAATCACGTACCGGAAATGGTCGAGCAGCTCGAACACCTCCTCCTTGCTCATCGGATCGGGATACTTGCGCTCGATGCGCTCGATCTCGGCGGCGATACGCTCGTGCATCTGCTTGGGCGACGTTTCGTAAATATTGCCGAAAGAGTCCTTGAGGGCGTACTTGCTGACCCACACCGTTGCGGCGAGGTCGTCCCCTTCGAAATACTTTTTCGACTCGGCGACCGCATCGTTGTATTCGACTTTCTGCGGCGCCACGGGTTTTGCGGCTTTTGACATGACTATATTACTTTATTTCAGAATTTTAGCGTCGGAACGGACAAAGTCCGGTTTTACAAAAATGATTCTTTTATATGGAAAAAACCAGCGACGCACACCAATTTTATCCACAAGTTATTTACAAAAGGTGTAAAAGATGCGCCCCGCATACGTGAGACGCATTTATCGGCCGGCGGAAACCCGCGGCGCCGGTTTCGGCGTGCGGACCGCGGCCCAGAAAAGCACCGGCTACTTCACCGCCACGGCGTCGATCTCGACCAGCGCGCCCATCGGAAGCGCCGCCACCTGATAGCACACGCGGGCGGGCATCCGCTCGGTAAAGAACCGGGCGTAAACGGCGTTCATCGCGGCGAAATCGCCGATGTCCTGCAGCAGGACGGTGGTCTTGACCACGTCGCCGAGCGTATAGCCGCCCTCTTCGAGGATGTGGCGCAGGTTCGTAAGCGACCGGTGCGTCTGGGCTTCGACGCCTTCGTCCATTTTACCGGTGGCGCCGTCGATCGGAAGCTGGCCCGAAACATAGAGCGCGCCGCCGGCTTCGACGGCCTGCGAATAGGGTCCCACGGCTTTGGGCGCATGGGGCGATGCGATAATCTTCTTCATAACGGGTATTTTTCAAATTTTACACAAAGGTACGATTTATTCCCTATATTTGCACAACACATATATAATAATATACTATGAAGATTTTGCTGAAAATCGCGGCCCTCGCCGCCGTTGCGGCCCTCGCCGCAGGGTGCTGCAGCTGCCGTTCCTACCAGAAGAAAAACCGCAGGCCGCTCGTCGGCACCGAATGGCAGCTCATTCAGCTGGGCGGCAAGGCCGTCAAACCCGAAGAGGGCAAATTCACGCTTACGTTTCTGGCCGAAGAGAACCGCATCGCGGGCATCGGCGCCTGCAACCGCATCATGGGGAGGTACGAAGCGACCGAGAAGGGCGCGCTGAAGATCGGGCCGCTGGCATCGACGATGATGGTATGCCCCGGCATGGAGCAGGAGGACGCGTTCACCAAGGCGCTCGAATCGACGACGCACTACGATATGGACGGACCGATGCTGCTCCTGCTGAGCAACGGCGAACTGCGGGCCGTATTTCAGGCGAAGCCCTGAGACGAAGCACGGGCGCAGCCTGACGACAAAAAAGGGGAGGACTTTCGGACAGTCCTCCCCTTTTTCATACGGCTCGCCGCGTCTATTTCAGGTGCGGATTCAGGCTGCGCCATTCCTCCACGGGCGGGATGATACCCATCGAAATCACCTCGTCGCGCAGTTTGCAGAGGTGTTCGTAGCTGGCGGCGAGGGTCTTGTTCTCCTCGGCCGTGCCCTGCACGTTCTTGTAGCTGACGCCCTCCTTGGTGATCTGGGTCTCCATAGCCATCAGGATATGCTTGAACTCATCGTTGTGCACGAATACGCCGGCCGGATAGCCGAACGGCTTGCCGCCCATGGCCGCAGCGATCATGCAGATCGACAGGTAGGCCGGGCTTTGGAACGACGAGCGGCCGCGCAGGTCGATGATATGCTTGCCGCCCTGAATCACACGCTGCTGCAGGTCGTGCCAGTCGCCTTCGGGCATTTCATGGCCGATCAGCTCCGAAAGAGGACGTCCGGCGACGAGCGTCGTCGAGGCGAAGACGGCCATCTGCTCGCCGTGGCCGCCGTAGGTGCGGCAGTTGCGGATTTCGTCGGGCG
>OGOI01000559.1_pt1 | contig 31100 bp, 28 predicted proteins | sample 1552631 | NCBI WGS metagenome assembly OGOI01 (sample SAMEA2580204, study PRJEB22360) | human gut metagenome | biome: human gut; feature: human-associated habitat; material: faeces | place: Denmark | collected 2008/2010 | reverse complement strand
TGAAAACAGCTAACCGAGCTTCCATACCGGTGCGCATGGAATACTCGGTGGTGAAGATGGTGTCACGGGGCGTCTCGGCGAACTGACCGATGAAGGCAAAGTTCACGGCGCCGTCGGGCACGACCTTGGGACGGTCAGATTCCTTGCGGGGCTGGAAGAAGGCGTTGATATAGGGCATAAAGCAGGTGGTGGTATTGCAGGCATCGTGGGCCAGCGCATCGATCTTTTCGGTGGGCACGCCGATGTGATACAGCCACTCACGGCAGACCTCCTCGCCGGTGCAGTCCCGCATGGCCTTTTTCACATAGTTGCCTTCTCTGTTGGTATTCAGAGAATACAGCCACACAAGCACCATGTTCTTATCCTGGGACTTGAATTGGGGCTGGCGGTTGATGGTCCAGGAAAGATACCAGTTGTCGGTGCTGTCCTTGACGGTGACGATACCGCCGGTGGTCACCTTGCCGGAGCGGGGATCACGCTTGCAGATGCTCATAATATGCCGGATGATCTCCTCGTTGGAGGTGGCCACGGTAGCGCTCATCCAGTTGGTGGCGTCCACATCGGAGCAGAAGGCATCGGGGTTGCCGTACTCGCCGTGCTCCGCCTGCGCGGCAATGGCCTTCCACATATCCCAGGACTCACCTGCGCCGTTTTTCACGCCGGACAGGTCGGGGGCATGGGTCTGGTCGCCATAGCAGGAGGTGTCGGTGCAGCAGCCGTTGGTGATGAACACCAGATCGTCCTCGATGAGGTCGATGGTCTGCTCCCTGCCGTCCTTGACATACACGATCTGCCGGGCAACCTTCTTGTCGCCCTCGGTCTCGATGATGACATTCCTGACATCCATGCCATACTCGATATGCACACCGTGAGACTCCAGATATTTCACCAGCGGCAGGATCATGCTTTCATACTGGTTATACTTGGTGAAGCGCAGGGCGCTGAAATCGGGCAGGCCGTCGATGTGATGGACATAGCGGCACAGATACCGTTTCATCTCCAGAGCACTGGACCAACGCTGGAAAGCGAACATGGTCTGCCAATACAGCCAGAAGTTTGTATTCCAGAAGGAATCGGGCAGAACATCGGATATCTTCTTGTCCTCCAGATCCTTTTCCGGGGTCATAAACAGCTTGGACAGGGCCATGGCGGAGTCCTTGTCCAGCTTGAACTGCTTATCCGTGTGGGCATCCTCACCGCGGTTCACGCTGGCGCGGCACAGAGAATAGTTGGGATCGTGCTTGTTGAGCCAATAATACTCATCCAGAACAGAGATGCCCGGCGTCTCGATGGACGGAACATCACGGAAGGTGTCCCACATGACCTCAAAATGGTTGTCCATCTCACGGCCGCCCCGCATAAAGAAGCCCTTGGTGATGTCCTTGCGGCCGTCGCAGCTGCCGCCTGCCAGGTCCAGCTTTTCAAATACATGGATGTGCTCGCCCTTCATCTGTCCGTCGCGGACCAGATAGAAAGCGGCGGTCAGGCCGGCAAGGCCGGTGCCGATGATATAAGCCGATTTTTTGTCCACATCCTTGGGCTTTTCGGGATGGGCAAAGGACTCGTAAGTGCCAGCAGAGTAATACATAACAAAACCTCCTGTTTTTTTTCTTTCGATGGTCTCATTATAGCGTTTCCCGTCCGGCTTACAATAAACAGAAAAAACTCCGTGATAAAAGTCTTATCACGGAGCCGCAAAGTGTAAAAATTATCATCAGATTCGCAAAAATGATAAAATCAGAATTGGAAACGGGAGAGCGCTGCTGACACAGAGCCTTTGATAAGCCTGGCAAGCCTGTCCACGATCTGCTGCGGGTCCTCCCGCATATCGTCTTTGATCCAGTCGAGCATCAGCCCGATAAAGATGTATGAATAGATCTGGGCGATGAATTGCTTGTCCTCGTCCCGGACCTTCATTTCACCGACTTCTTCATTGATCACATCCAGCAAAAGCCGGTCTACCAGCGGCCGCAGATATTTTTCGACCTGTTCCCTGTGGACGCAGCGGTAAACATTCAGAATAAAGGGCTTGTTATCCTGTACCGCCTCGAAGATCTGCAAAAATCCCTGCTGCCACGTTTCATAAGTCTTTTTCTCATCCAGCGCTCTCTTGGCATCCTCCAGGCAAGACCATTCCACAAGATCGTAAATATCCTTGAAGTGGTAATAAAAGGTCATGCGGTTGATACCGCAGTCCTCGGCAATGTCATTGATGGTGATTTTGGTCAGCGGTTTTTTCAGCAGCAAATTCTTCAGTGACTGTTCCAAGGCTCGTTTTGTTACCTGTGACACAGCAGCTTGCTCCTTCCTTATATGATCGGCCTCGCAGCAGTTCTCTGCGAAGTGTGGGGCCAGTTCGTTTTCATCCTGTATTTTACAGGATTTGAGGCAAAAACGCAAGCTCCGCCAGAATACCGGGTGGTCGTAAACAGAAAAAATCAAAAAATGAACACCGCACCATATTTCTCCGGACCTTGGTCCGACCCTTTTTGCAACAGCCTCCATGGGCTGCCCAATTACATATTCCCCTGCCTTTGAAATAAATTTTTGAAAAGCCCTTGACTTTGCCGCCTGTGTGTGGTACTATAATCCCTGCCGATATCCGCCGGTGTGGTGGAATGGTAGACACAGGAGACTTAAAATCTCCCGGTAGCAATACCGTACCGGTTCGAGTCCGGTCACCGGCACCAACCGGGTCCAATTCAATATCGCGGAGTAGAGCAGTTGGTAGCTCGTCGGGCTCATAACCCGGAGGTCGGAGGTTCAAGTCCTCCCTCCGCAACCATATCGAGTGGATGTAACTGATTTCAGTTACATCCACTTTGTTTTTTCTTTGGCGTCCCATTCGTATCAGCGAATTATCCCCAATCCCTTGAAATTCTTCGGGGAATGTGCTATAATAACATTTACAGAAGGCATAGAATATTAAGATCGAAACATTGTATGTTTGGATTTACCGCCTTTCATGAAAGTGAAATCCGGTAAATGAAGGCAAACAAAGAATTGTTTTTAATATCTTATGTCCGACATTGGGCATCAGTATACGCTGCTGCTGTGTTGGGCTATTTTTATGCCTTCCAGTAAATTTTGGGAGGCGTTTTTTATGGACGCAAAAGACATTTCATTTATCCAGGACCAGATCGGATATAACTTTAAGAACACCGACCTGCTCCAACAGGCATTCGTGAGAAGATCATATTCCCACGAAAACGGAGGCGAGAACAATGAAGTTCTCGAATTCATCGGCGATAAAGTCCTTGACTTTATTGTTGTAAAACTGCTATCCGATAAATTCGGATACACAAAAGGCGAACTTGACGATTTCGATTCCGAGAACGATTGGGACGAATATGCCTGCGATTACTGTGAAAACAAGCTTACGGAAATTAAGAAACAGCTTGTTCAAAAGCAGAATCTTGCAACCTGCATCGATGAGCTTGGACTCGCAGAATACCTCATCATGGGTAAGAGCGATCAAAAGCAGCACGCAGATGAACAGCCTTCTGTTAAAGAAGATCTGTTTGAAGCGATTCTCGGAGCAGTTGCAATCGACTCCGGATGGAACCTTGAAAAGCTTCAGGATACTGTGGAATTGATGTTGAAACCGGAAACCACACTTGAAGAAGACGACAAGGACAACTATGTTGCACTTATTCAGGAATGGTGCTCCAAAGAAACCGGAAACATTCCGCTGTACCATTTTGAGGAAGGCAGTTATCATGCCACATGGTATATGCCGTTTGATGGGATATCGCAAAACTGCAATGTACTCGGAAGTCCTGAGTACAACAAGCTAATGGCTTCCACGCATCGCTGTCTCCTTAAGATTGCAGACGACATTCCCATCTTTCGCGGGTTCGGCAAAAGTAAAAGCGAAGCGCGCAAGAACGTCTGCCGCCTTGCCTATGAATGGCTCGATAAGAATGACAGGCTTCATACGATCCGCAACGAACTTGAAAATCCCAACAGAAACGAAGCAATAGGTCAGTTGGAAATTCTCGCAAGACGCGGGTATTTCACGCTCCCCACATACGAATTTGAACAAGAGCACGATGAGAACGGCAATCCTGTATGGACGGCCAAATGCTGCGTTGAAGAAGCCGAGTATTATTTTGATGCCACATCTTCCTCAAAGAAAGAAGCAAAGAAGGATGCCGCATTTGAAATGCTCAAGTACGTTTTGGAGGAATTCTGATATGGGTAAACACTTTTTTGATTTTGAAGACGGCGATTTTGCATTCACCGTCTCGGACAACATGGCGATGGATTCTGACGGAAATATGATGATGCGCATGGGCGATAATATGGCCATGGACATGGATTCCGGAGATATCCATTTGGTATCCTCGTGGCCTGATGATGACGAGGACGACTAATTTACATTTGTACGGAGCAGGTTTACGCCTGCTCCGTTTCTTCTTCCTCAAAAGAATCATCCTCCACGCCGTACTGCTCCGGGAACAGCTCTTTCTGACCGTCTGACGGCTCACAGGAAACGTACTCCACGGCGACACCCTCGCGGATGTCGGCGGTGTAGTTGGGATGACACTGCGTGGGGTCGATGTCCAGATACCCGACGAACTTGTAGTAGATGACAATGCGTTGGGTCTTATTTTTGCCCGTTCCCTGCGTCTCGTACACGTCGATGTGGTCGATCAGCTCGTTGAGCACCTGCTTGGTCAGCGTACGCATTTCCATGAACTTGCGAATGGCACGGATAAACTCCTCCCGTTCGTTTTCCTTTTCGCCCATTTCGGCAAGCTTCTTGCGCAGCTTCAGAATCTTCTTTTTCAGCTGCTCGCGCTCGTCGGCGTATTCGCTTGAAAGAATGCTGTAATTCTCTTCCGTGGTCTTACCGTCCACCTTGTCCTCATAAAGGGATTTCAGAAGCTTCGGGATCATCTCGATACGCATTTCCGACTTGCGAAGCTCGGAGGCTGCCGCTTTTTTCTCACTCTCGTACTGCTTGTTGCTCTTGCGGGCAAGAATTTCGGCAAAGCGGTTTTCATCGGCAACAAGGTATTCGGCAAGCCGCCGCAGCTCCATTTCCACCACCGCTTCCACCGCATCGGCGCGGATATAGTGACGGGTAAGGCAGGTGCCGCGGTAGTCCTTGACGTAGTTGGAGCATGAAAAATAGTGGATGTCCTTGTTCTGCGTGTTGGTGTGGTACCACATTTTACTGCCGCAATCCGCACAGCGGAGAATATCGCAGAAGATACTCTTCGGACCGTTAGCCTCCTTCGGCGCGCGCTGATGCGTGCTTTTCAGTCTCTTCTGCACCTTTATATAGGTGTCACGCTCGACGATCGCCTCGTGTCTGTCCTCAAAAACCATCCAGTCCTCTTTCGGATTGTCGATACGGCGGTGATTTTTGAATGATTTGGAATGCGTTTTGAAGTTCAGTACGTCGCCGCAATATTCCTGCCGCGTCAAGATGCCGTGGATAGTGCTTGATTTCCATTTGTACGGATTCGGCTGACTTTTCTTGCCGCCGCGGTTGATGCCTTTGGACGCCCAGTACGCCGTACAGTTGAGGTGCTGCTCGTCCTGCATGATCCTTGCGATGGTATCCTCGCCGTTGCCGTCCAGATACAGCTTGAAAATCTCCCTGACGACGGCTGCGGCCTCCGGGTCGATGATCCAGCGTTTCTTGTCCTGCGGGTCTTTCACATAGCCGTACGGGGGTTGGGAGAGCGGTTCGCCTGCTCTCCCTCTGGTATTGTGCGCAGACCGCACCTTGCGGCTGATATCCTTGGCGTACAGCTCGTTCATGATATTCTTGATGGGGATAAAATCGTCCATGTCCGTTGCCCCGTCAACGCAGTCCACATTATCGTTGATGGCGATAAAGCGGACATTGTGGTCGGGGAAATAGTTTTCGGTGTAATATCCCACCTGCAGGTATTCACGCCCGAAACGGGACATATCCTTAACGATGATCGTGCTGACATATCCCATTTCGATATCATCGAGCAGCTCCTGAAAGCCCGGTCGGTTGAAATTCGTACCGGTGTAGCCGTCATCCACATAGAACTTGGTGCTGCCCATGTGGTTTTCCTTGGCATACGCCTGGAGCATTTTCTTTTGGTTGGCAATGGAGTTACTTTCCCTGTCCGTATTGTCGTCTCGGCTGAGACGGCAATACAGAGCGGTAATTCCGGTTAATTGTTTTTGCTTTTTATCCGACTGCATAATAAATTATCTCTCCTTTCCGGCAGTCGAACGCACGGGTTTCGGTTTCATTTTAGGCTCTTCCTTCTTTGCGGTCAAATCTGTAAATTCGTCGCTGATAATGTCCTCCATCGCGTCGGAAAGGGTCTTGTCCTTGTCTGTCAGCGTCGCCTCGGCAAATCTGCCCTCGACGACATATCGGGTGTTGATGATGTCATATTCTCGGTGTCCACCGCCGATGCCGATGATAAAGCGGCTGTCGGGCTGGTTCTGTTCGGGTTTCTTTTTCATTGTTATCGTTCCTCTCTTTCTTTTGGCTTGTCCGCGCGGTTTTGGGTGTGCTGACGGTAGAATTCCATGGCGCGGATCATGGTTGTCTGCATCTGCTTGGCGGTCGTGCCGGGTGGAAAATACCGTCTCAAAGGAGCTGCCTCAATTTTCAGATATTCCTTTTGATTGCCCTTGATTTCGGACATGATCTGCGAGATACCGCTGTCGGTCAGCGTGTAATCCTCGCTGAGTTTGCGTAGACGCTGTGCCTGCGAAAGTGACGGCGTGACCTCATCGCAGTCCATGATTTGGTATAGTGAGTTCTGCTCATGGCTGTTGAGATAGGAAAGCTCTACTGCAGGGGTCAGCGCGATACGCCCCTCATCCACCAGCTTGAGAATATCGGGGATGAGGTTGGTAAGGCGGATATATCGCTTGACCTGCGAAGCACTATCACCAGATTTTTCGCCGATGATTTCAGCGGAGCGCATACCCTTAAAAGTGGGTCCAACTTGGTCCCCGTTTTTAGGACGCCCTATTTTTCTGTCCATTGCTTCCATTTTCATCTTGTAAGCAAACGCCTTTTCGCTCGGCAGGATATGCTCTCTTTGCAGATTGCTGTCCACCATCGTGATGATGGCTTCCTCATCCGTAAGATTTCTTACGATCACCGGCATAGTGCTCATGCCGAGCGCACGGCAGGCAGCCAGTCGGCGGTGTCCGGAGATCAGCTCGTAGCCGTCCCCAGTGGGTCTTGCCAATGCGGGGATCAGTACGCCCGATTCCCGGATGCTTTCTTTCAGTCGTTCCATTTCTTCATCCTCCATAACTTTGAATGGGTGCTCCTTGAACGGTTTCAGTTCGTCAAGGGGAAGCTCGTCCACCTTCGGCTTTTTCGCATCGAGCCGTTCCTCCGTGCTCATAAAGAGCTCATCGTACCCGGTCAGGCCCAGGTCTATGCGGTCTGCTTTCATGCGTATCAGTTCTCCTTTCTTCCGGCGGCAGGCATCTTGCCATGACTTCCTGCACGCAGGTATTCATATCTTCAAGTGTTTTGCGCAGCAGTTCTTCGTCAACGGGTCTCGAAAGCAATACATTTTCGGAAATCCTCCGGATATTGAACTGCGCGTCCTTCATCATCCGTACCGTCTGAAGAAGAGGTGCTGGCGGTGCTTCTACGATTGTCTTTCCCTCAATCATCGCGCGGATAAACTGTTCCCGGTTCATGATTGTTTTGTCCACCATCGCATTCAGCCGGGCAAGCTCGGCATCGCTCAGATAAACCGTGATCTTGTTGTTTCTTGTTCTGTTTGGCTTCTTGTTTTCTGCCGCAGGGGTTTCAGGGTTTCTCCTGACAAGTGAATCTGTCCGGACGGATTCAGTGCTTGTCGAGACAGCGGCATTATATTCGTTCCACTTCATCGAGATACACTTCCTTTCTTGAATTTTCTCTGTAATGGAGCAGCAGGTGGGTACCGACCGGGATTTCATAGAACCCTAAGTACCTCTGCCACCACTGGGTCGTTGCCATGACTTTTCTGCTGTCCTCAAAAGTAAAGAAGACACGCAGACAATTCCGCGCCTCCGCTTTCATATCGAGGACGGCAATGAACTTTCCCGGCTCAAGATTCAGCACATAATCTGTTGTGATGATATTCTGAGCTTTGAGTTCGCTTTGGGTGTAGACCTTGTCCTCCATGCGTTACACCTCCTTTTTCAGCAGTCTGATCAGCGTGCGCGCCTCGTCTTTGGTGAAGGTGCCGCGACTTGTGCACCTGTCGTGATCCGGGGACCAGTCGTGAATGTCGAGCTTCGGCTCTGCACCGTTCCAGCTGACCATATTCAGCTCCAGTCTCCAACCTCGTGACGATTCGGAGATCACTCCGATATGCCTTGTGATTTTGCTTGTGATCTTGTCTTTCATTTTGATTTCCTCCTTAAATTGTTGAATTTAGGCAGCTGAAAGAATCTGCCTATGTAACCGGCTAAAAAGAAAAATGCGATTTGCCGCCGTCATCTTTTTCTATCTATAGAAGCTTCTTCTCTTTAGCTGGTAGAAATAGTTACTTACTTAATTACTTATAGGGAGCGGCTTTGGGAGTTTGATCTGACTTTTACGCATCACCTTCTTTCATGAAGCAGTCTTTTTACTGCCTGAGAAGGAATGAATTTACCGGTTTTGAAAGCTATAAGAGTTACCGATATATTTCTTCTTCTCAGGTAGTAAGAGGTAGTTACTTAAATACTTACTTATAGCGGAGTAAGCACCGCTTTTCCTCACCCCTTTTGTATGCCTACCCCGGGATCTCACCGCAGCGTCGCCGCGCTCGCTCTTTCGAGGTCATCGCACAGTCATGGAACTCGGACTCTTTATTCAGTTGTCAAGGTGCATGTCCTCATTAGGTAAGGAATGAGAGATGGTGTTTTTTAGGGTCCTCCCGAAAATTTGCCTTTCACTTATTCCTACTGAGAGAGGCCGTTTTAGTAGGTGTTTTCCGAAATATTCACAATTTCTTTACATATCCCCTGGGAGAGAGCCCTTTTTGAGTGGTTTTCAAATATCCCCCCAAAGAGTAGCCACCGAGAAAGGGCAAAAAGTGCGGTTTTGATGGAATTTTTTTCTCTTCACTTATTCCCAGTGAGAAAAGCCATTTGGCGGGGTGCTTTCAAAAAATTTCTCTCCCAAAGAGTAGCCAGCGAGAAAACCGTTTTTTACCTCTGTTTTGAATATTTCTTCACTTGTTCCCACTTGGAGAGGTCAAAAGTTGTGCCTGCTTCGAAATTTTCTTCCTCAAGGGGTAGATCACGAGAAGAACCGAAAATTAAGCCTTTTGAAAATTTTTTTCTTTCCTCAATAGGTAGGCAACGAGGATAACCAAAAACCGCGCCTTTGCCGTTAAAAGTTTTCTCCCTCAAGTGGTAGAGCACGAAACATCGGTTTTTATGCGCTTTTTTCGAAAATATTTTGTTTTCGGCTCCAAATTGGCGTATCTTATCAGTTGTTGAAAGAACGAGGCTCCAAATTGGCGCAGATTTTCGTCTGTGGCATCAAAATTGATGCCGCTTTCGGGAGCGGGATTTCTGCTGTGGCATCAAAATTGATGCCATTTTGAGTACCTCCTCACTTATTCCCAGTGGGAACAGCCATTTAGCAAGGTGTTTTTGAAAAAATCCTCTAATAATTTGTTGCTGCGCGGGAATCCGTTTATTGCCCCTTCACTTACTCCATGTTTGAAAGCCATTTTGTGAACCCCCTCAAAAAGATTTCCTTATCTAACCCACGTTTGAAGGCCGTTTTGTCAACCTATCTGTCGAAAATTTCGCCTCAATCTCTTACAGCAACTTTCGGAGCCGAAAAACGACACATTTCCCGAAACTTTTTTCAAAAAATGTTCTCACCCCTCTACCGCACGTTTTCGGACAAAAAACGGAAGCACTTTTTCAAAAAAGTTTCCTACTCCTATACCGCAAGTTTTTTCGGGCAAATCTAAACACCAATCCCGAAAAAACATAAAAAAATAGCGTCTGCCTCGTTTTCAGAAGCAGACGCTATATCTTTTCAGGTATTCAATTGTAGACCAAATCGTTCAGGACGATTTCTTCGGCTCGACTGCGGATGCTGTTCATCCGTCCGACCCATTCCATTTGATTCTCGGCCTTCAGCTTTTCGGTCACGCCTTCGGCTTTCTTCATCTGCTCGACCAGCCGGTCGAACATTTCCTCAGCCGCTTCGCCAATCTCCTTTAGATGGGCTTCCAACTTTCCATCGAGAAACATTCCGGTATAGATTCCGTTTCTGTGCTCACGCAGATACCGATGACGCATTTTTGCAAATCTGTTGTACATATTTTTTCCTCCTTACGCATACGCGATGTAAATCAAGTAGTTTCCGTTCCCGAGGCTCTCCGCCCAGATATTCACCGCTGTGATATCGTCATCACGGTTATATCGTTCAAGACGGTGCGTCAGATCTCGCTCAAGGTAAATGCAGTCGGCGTTGGCGGTTGTCGGGTTGTCCCAGCAATCCACCGCCGTCGGGTCGATTTCAAGCCCGATCTGGAGCGCATAGGTCCTTGCAAAGTCAATCCAGTAGTTGACGCCGAACTCCGATTTCGGCGGCTCTGTGACGCTTTCAGACGGCGTTTCGACGGTTCCCGATATTTTTCTCGGCTTCTCCTCGTTGACCGTTTCTGCGGGCATTTCCTGCGTTGTCTGCGGCTCCTTTGTCGTTTCCCTCTTGGCTGGCTCAATAGGCGCTTCTACCATTGTTTCGGCAGTAGTTTCCGGTGCCAGCTTCTGCTCAGTAGCGAACGGCACGGTCGTTTCCGCTCTCGGGGTCTCGATGACCGATTCGGCTTCCTTTGGAGTGGTCTCTGTCGTTTTCTCCGGGGATACCATTTCTGCAACAGTCGTTTCTGTTTCCGCCTCTGTTTGCATACTTGACAAGGTTTCCGATGGCTTTACCGCCGAACACGCGCTCATCAAAAGCGCCAGCAGCAGGATGATGATTTTCTTCATTGCTTTCGCCTCCCTTCGCGTATATGGTAGCGAAAAGCGGAAGAAAATACCAATGTGCAAAAATCAGATTTACAGATTTGACGATGATGGTATCTTATGAGTGTATTCGGTTGTCAAGGAACAGCGAAGGTTTGACCCTTCACTTGTTCCCACTGGGAAGCCCGAATCGTACACCCATTTCAGGAAAATTATTTTAGAGCAAAAGAAAAAGCCCTTTCCGAAATTGATCGGAAAGGGCTGTTGCCTATGATGTGGTATTGTCTTAACAAGCAACGAATCTGTGAGCACAGATTCATGTGCATGTCAGCGACGCCGTCTTGACAAGCACTGAACTTTGTCCCCAAAGTTCACTTGTCAGGGAATCCCCTGAGACCCTGCAGGCTAATTTAGAGTGAAACAGTAACATCGATACTGGCAATTTCTCGATAAATTCTTTCCTTATAAAAAAAGAACAAGTTCCAAAATCTATTCTTGTTTTCCAAATACTCATCTTTTGCGGTTCCAAAAATATCACGTACAGTATACGCTAATGCCCAATCAGCGATTTGAGTTACCATCTTAATATGGGTCATATCTATTTTGTGTATTATTTTAGAATAATTCTCTGAAAACCAGATGTTTTCATCCCACTGTCTATTTGCCCTAAACGCTTCAAATGATTTTTCAAAGCACTTTCTATATATACTGCAAATGTTATCTGCAAGCTGAATCAGTTCATGTTCCTTACTGTCAGCGAAATTTATATCTATGCTTTTGTCAGCAAATGCTTGATTATACTCGGCCTCATATCCGATTAACCGATCATGATAGATTTCAATTTCACTGACGTTGATTCCGTGCTGATGCTTTAAGCATAGCAATAGTTCCCCTAAAGCTGTCATGTTAACATAGTTCACAGTGTTTTTACAAGAATATGCTTCATATACCAAAGGAAAATCATCATAAAACAAATCTTGAAGCATTTTAGTTGCGAACAGTATATAAGGATTGTTTGAGTTTCTATCTAATTTTTCATATGGGAAAGAACAAATATATTCCAAAAAGGCCTTTTGGGACTCTTCTGTATTATGAGCTACTGCTTCACAATAGTGCAAGAATAGTTCGTCTTTTTCGCAAGATATGGCACTTACATACTTATAGAACAGTAATGGTTCTTTTTCTTGAAAAGGTCTTCCAAGTATATAAACAGAAACAAGCGTGGATAGATAAAAGATTTTATCATAATTGCAAATGTAGAAATGTTTGTCATCTAATATGTTAGTGATAAAGAATTCAAGAGCACGATTGTTCTCTCTCTTCATTAAATCAGAGCCTTTTACTTCCCCTTCAAATCCAAATTGATTTTTGAACGCACAGTATTTTTGCAATAGTTCGTGTTCATCATTTTCATCTTTGACAAACACGCCGCCTAAAACAAAATGGCGTTGCCCGTCATTGTATAGCGACCCATTCTTGTTGGGCATAACACAGCCGGAATATCCGGATTCATCAAAGAACAGTTTCATTAGATGATTCTCCTCAACCAATATTACCCCACAACCAGCTTATTTGTCTTCTTCAAATACTTCGCCGGGATAGGATGATCCAGCTTCCAAGTGATGTTCATCGGTTTTTCGCCGTCGTGCTTTACATAGTTTGCTGTGCCGAGATACGTATAGGCGGCAGCGCTTCCGGAAATACGGTCCGACTTGAATTCACGTACAAACAGCAGAACACGGCTGCCTTTTTGGCGATGGTGAATGTATCGCTGACCGGTGGGAGAATCCGCCGCCGTTGTGCTCTGGCTTTGCCAATGGAACAGCTCGCTGTTGATGGAATAATCGTTGTACATTGTGGTCGGTGAGTAGTCCTTATCGGCCTTATTTAAGGTCACAAAGAACACATCAATGTTCTTCTCCGGCAGCCATTTCACGCCCTCACGAACAGTAGACGGCTTCATAAAATCGAGAGCCACAAGCAACTGGTCACGAGTATAGGTGCAATGCAAGTCGAGCGGGCAGTCAAAACCGACATTTACAGGCTTGTCGATGAAGTCAATGTGGTCGTAATTGTATTGCAACAGATCCATTAGTTCGCCAAGAAGGACCGGACTATCCGCCAGCGAGTAAAGATTTTCAATCACCTCATCACTGTTCCAATCGTCTGCCGCTTTCAGCCAAACGGAAACATAGAACATTTGCATCATGCGCTGCTCTACCGGGGAAAGCTTTGAAAAGTCAGTGTTGTTGATGTTAGGAAGAATGTTCAGCAAAAACTTAATGAGGCGACGCGAATCAATAGTGCAAAGACGTGCGAACGCTTTTTGCATTGTTTCTTCCAACGGCTCAACAAAGTCATCGATCACGTCAGCACGTACACAGAGCCGAGAGAACGTATCAAACTTATAGATTTGTCGCGGGTCAATATGATAATAATCTAAGAAGTTCGCCAGTGTGAGCTTCAAACCGGTATCTTCCTCAAAGGATGCAATGCGCATCACCAGACCGGCGCTGTTTCCGTAGGATGCTCGGATATTGTCGAGTATGTATTTTGCCGCCTTTTTCTCCAGCTGAATATAACAGCCCTTCGGCAGTGAAATGAATCCGTCCTTGATTTCACGGGATACGCTGCGGGTGGTGTTTGAAAGCAATGCGGCGAACTTATCTTCAAAGTTGTATTTGCGGTTTGCCTGACCGATGAAGTCGAGGACCGTCAGGCACTCTTTATCTTCGGACAGACGGAGCCCACGACCAAGCTGCTGTAAGAATACGGTCAGCGATTCGGTCGGGCGCAGGAAAAGAACGGTGTTGACTTCAGGAATATCGACACCTTCGTTATAAATATCGACGACAAAGATGAAGCGGACATCGCCGGAAACGAGGCGAGTTTTCGCTTCTTTTCTTTCTTCATCGGGAGATTTTCCGGTCAGGAACATGGACGGTATGCCATGTGCATTGAAGTAGTCAGACATGAACTCTGCGTGCTCAATGGTAACGCAGAAGCCGAGTCCCTTTACATCGTCAATATCTGTCACATATTTGAGCAGTGATGACGCAACCAAATCTGCACGACGATTGGCCATCATGCCACTGAGCGTATAAATACGTGACAATTCGCCCTTGTCATATCCGCCGTTTGCCCATTTGAGCTTGTCAAGATCAACCGTGTCGGTCACACCAAAATACTGGAACGGGCATAGCAGTTTGCGGTCAATGGCTTCCGGCAGACGAATTTCGGCAGCAATACGATTATTGAAATACGGCAGGATGCTCTTGCCGTCCATACGTTCCGGGGTAGCTGTCAAGCCAAGTAGAATCTTCGGATTGTAATACGAGAGAAGCTTTTGATAGGTAGGAGCCGCTGCGTGGTGGAACTCGTCAACAATGATATAGTCATAAAAATCCGGCGAGGTTTTCGAGGTGAAATCCTGCGAGTTGAAGGTCTGAATCGACATGAACAGATTATCAACGCTGTCCGGCTTGTAGCTGCCGACAAACATTTCGCCGAAGTTAGCATCCTTCAGCACCGCACGAAAGGTATAAAGGCTCTGCTTGAGGATTTCCTCACGGTGTGCAACAAACAACAGACGACAGGGACGATCGGCATTTTGCTTGCGGAAATGCTTGTAATCCAACGCGGAAATGACCGTCTTGCCGGTACCCGTCGCGGCAACAACGAGGTTGTGATAATATCCGCGCACATTGCGCTCGGCATCGAGCTTGTCCAAAATCTCCTGCTGATAGGAGTAGGGCTGAATATCCATCGTGTAGATCTCGGCATTGTTGGTGTCGAAATACTTTTCTGCTTTCAATGCGCGAGCAAGACGTTCTTTCTGATCCTCGCTGTAATACTCAAACTCATTGGAATTCCAGTAGCTTTCAAAGGTTGCGGCGATCTTATCAATGGTTTCAGGCAGGTCCTTTTTTGTGACTTTAACGTTCCATTCCAGACCGCTTGAAATAGCTGCATTAGAGAGGTTGGAAGAGCCAACATACGCCGTGGTAAAGCCTGTATCACGATAGAATACATAGGTCTTTGCGTGCAGACGGGTACGCTTGGTGTCATAGCTGACCTTGATAAGTGTGTTGGGCAGTTTACGCAGTTCTTCGATAGCTTTCACATCGGTTGCACCCATGTAGGATGTCGTGATGATGCGCAATTTGCCGCCGTTCTGCGTGAAGGTAGTAAGCTCGTCCATAATCAGACGCAGGCCACTCCACTTGATGAATGAGACCAGCATATCAATGCGATTACAGGACACAATCTCCTTTTTGAGCTCTGTGAACATCTGCGGCTCGTGGATCGCGCCGGTAAAGAGAGAACTTTGCGCAATTGAGGTCTCTGGACGGATAATTTCAACCTTTTCGTCCAGCGCCAGCACGTTGTTTTTCTTGTCAAAAAGCGCGAGAAGCTGCTCCGCACGCTCTGCGACTGAGAGCGTATCGAAGTCAGCTTCTTTTGTTTCGGACATGATGGTAGACACAATGCGATTGACAAGATCAACCTGAGAGTTCAGATCGCCGCCGTTGTCTTTTACGTTGTCGAGGCCCTTTTCAACGATCTCGGCAACGTATTTCGCTAACACTTTGGACGCTTCCGCACTATCAATAGGCGCAGTTTGAGAGAGCTTATCCGAAACGGAAAGCTCTGAATCCAGACCTTTATTTATGATTTGTTCGTAAAGTCCATTGTGTAGCATAGTAAATCTCCTTTTGCGCTATTACAAACCGTAATAGTAATCTTTGATTTTTTGCGCCATCAGCTTTCTCCTTGCCTCGAGGAACGCCGGATAGTCATTATGATTCATATTGCAAACTGCAAAAGGCACACAGTTTGCTTCAAGATTCTTCTTTAACTGCTCAGAATCAGTTATTGAACCGCAGGTTATAGCCTTTGTATCGCATTGAGTCAATGCCTCTGCAAAATATTCGCACGGAGCCTTCTTTCCGATAGACTTATTAACCTGAGTATCAAGATAAGCGTAGTTTGCATCTTGGTTGTAGAGATTCTTATCATATCCGTTGGATTTCAAATACTCTTTCGGGAATATATGGTGAACATCTCCGGCAAGTTCAATTAAATATCTCACAGAGATATTGTTTGATAGTAAGGACATATCGTTGTTTGCAACCTGAGCAGCAAGATAAACAAGATATGTCGGATTAATTGTCGACGTATACGCAAGATCTTGAACAACAGCAACATTCCAAAAGTTATCAGAAAGTGTTGCCGCTTCAATGTTTTCGAGCGTTTTTACAACACCAATTTCGTTTATTTGTCGAATATCACTATAGAACTTTGTTTCGGGAGAACTACTGTATCTGCCGGTAAGTACAGAAAGAACATACCACCTTTGAACAATACCTTTGACTTCTCCAACGGATACTTCCTTGCGCTGTATTAACATAAGATACAAAGCGTAAGCAAAATCCAGAGCCATTTGCGAATTGACTAACTTGTTTGAAATAAAACCTGCGCTCTTAATTGCAATCATAAACTGAGTGAAATTGTACTCATTCATAACATTGAGAACGCCTTGTTTTAGTTTCGCATAAGTATCCTCGGTAATTTCAATTTTATATTCTCTTGTTTCGAAATCCCTGCCCGACAGCAAGCTTACCAAATCTGCCAATTTGGCTCTGGGATACATGTGCATAAAGGCGACGCGCAATATGTCGTCACAGTCTGGATCATATACTGTTTCTTTATCATCTTTCAGCCATGCGATTTTGTTATAGTATTCAGATTCGATGAACTCGTTATCGTTCTCTTTTATGTAATCAAAGAAGGTTGGTTCGACAGCAAGATGCGCAAAATAGTCAATAGCCTTTCTCAGCATATTTCCGCCAAAGCTTTCATCTGCTGCGATTTTGGACATGACAAAGTCGCCTTGACTCAATGCAGTTCCCTTGGAATTGATCCGAATAAAGATATCTGTGACAATATCGATATCCAAGTTCTCTGACAGTTCAATTACGCCAATTAGTCTGTTCCCAATACCTCTTAAATTTGTAATTACCTTGTCCAAAGTTTCGGGAGCCATTTCCGGGTTTTCAGCACAGTATTTTTGAATAAAACTATACACTGAAAAATCGTTCTTAAATACTTCTGCAATGTCCGGAATCCATTTTTTGCCTTTTAAGTGACTTTGGTCTTGGACGGCAAATATTTCGGCATCCTTGTCTTCTGATAATGCTTCAAATGGATTGAATGCTATTTTCACTCGTTCTTTTCTGTAGTTGCTATTAACAACGGGAATCCCAGAAATTGCTGTCATAAGTGCTGTCACGCGCTGCTGTCCATCAATTAAAATTTTCTTACCCGCCGAAATAGTGCCATCTTTCAGTTTTACATTTGGATTTTTCCAAATAATCAAATAGCCTGTAGGATATCCCTTGTACAACGAATCAAGAAGGTCTCTGACTTGAGTTTTCTTCCAGACGAACGGTCTTTGAATTTCGGGGATTGCAATGTCTCCAGATGCAATCAGTCCCAATATCGCACTAACGCTCAATGAATTCGGATTGTATTTCTCAACTTGCATATCAATTCTCCTTTATAATGCGTGAGGATAGATTTTTCCCAGCAATGCTTTTCTTTCTTTCCAGTCCGGCATGAACATCGCTAATGTTTGATAAAACTTTCTTGAGTGATTAGGTTGAAGAAAGTGCGTAAACTCATGAACAACAACGTACTCTATGCACGATAATGGTGCTTCAATTAGAGCAATATTAAATGTTAATACTTTTCTCTTGGGCTGGCAGCTTCCCCAACGAGATACCATATTTCGGAATCTGAGTTCAGGGAAGTCAACTTCGTATTTCTGGAATTTTGGATAAACAGATGTGCATACTTCCTGTAATGTAATTTGGCACTGCTGTTTTATCCACTTATCCATTGTTCGTTTCTTGATATCGTAATTTGTTGTGCCTTTGACATTCAGATGAATAAACACTCCGTCAGAGAACGCTTCGTTTTTTGAAGCGGAACTGACTTTCAATCTCAATTCATGGCCAAGAATTCTAAAACATTCTCCATCAACATATTCTTTTGGCTTTGGAATATATTTCTGTTGTTCTTCATAGTGGTCAAGCGCTTTCAAGATGTATTCGGATTTTGAGGTCAAAAAATCTTCGATTGTGGCTTCCGCAACCAAATGATTTGCTGAAACAAAAACACTTTGATCCGGCTTGATTCGCAGATTAAGGTTTTTGACATTTTTTCTTTCAAGATCGTAGCTAATTGTTCGCCCATTCAGTTCTATCTGCTTAATCATGGAATCTCCTTAACGCTACCGTTATTACATTTTCGATCACTTTATCTATCGTGTCGAAGTCAATAACAAATCCTTTATCCCTTTCAAGCTGATAGAATAAGTCATCAATATCCTGAGCGATTTTATTGTGAATGTCTTTGTTGCTCTGCCAGTCAACCGTATCATGTTTCTGAATAATCGAAGTGATTTCAAGTGCAATATCCGATACGATATCGATATTTGCGTTCAGGTCAATTTCATCGTCCAAAATTGCGCTTACCACGCCATAGAATGCCTGCGCATGAACATTCCCTTTGACCTTTTCGGGATATACAATATTGGTGGTGCCTTTGCGATAATCAGCCATGATAGATTTCATCTTATCAAGGTATTCCGCCTCAGAAATCACGCGATTTTTATAATCTTCAAGGGCATCTTTGATGCGCTTTGAAAAGCTATCATAGTATGCGGGATTCTCATCGTGATTAACTTTGATGCTCTTAGCCATGTGTGATACAATAGCATCCGCTTTAGAACGCAATGATCCCAGTTCTTCCATTTCTTTCTCGAGATCATCTTTGTTCAGAATATCAACAGGATTAGTTATCTGTTTGATACCGGAAACAGACAAATGTGTATCGAGCAGATTCTGCATCTGTGCTTCGTACTCACGGTTATCAATAGCATCAGCATATCTGATTTTTACACTTCTGCGCACTTTTGCATAGAAAATAAAGGCAGATTGATACTTTCCAAGTTCTGCTTTTGTAAATGCAGCATAGGCTTTTTCGGAGTTCAACACCATGTTAAGCGCACGTCCGAAAACGCAAAGAGCATCATAGAATTTCCCACGGATTTCATCATCGAAAAGATAAACTTCTATTTCCTCTGTATCATCTTTGTTTTTTACAGTAGCGAAGATATCACAAAGCTGAGAATAACTCTCCCTAAGCCGTGCAACGTATGCCATAACGTCGCATACCGTGCCCTTTATATCTTCTGCTTCAAAGTTTTCAAGTCCTGCACCGCTATACATTTCCATTGCGGAATCCAGTTTGCTGATAAGTCCTCGATAATCAACAATCAGTCCAAAGTCTTTTCCGTCAAAAAGTCGGTTTGTGCGGGCAATAGCCTGCAAAAGGCCGTGATCTTTCAGCTCTTTGTCGATATACAGGATCTGCGTACGGGGAGCATCAAAACCGGTCAACAGCTTACTGCAGACAATCAAAATGTCAATTTCGCCGTCAACGAATTTAGCTTTGAGCGCGTCTTCGTAATCATCGGCATTGCCGTATTGCTGCATCATCTTGTTCCAGAAAGAAACAACGAGGTCATCAGAGCTTTCGTCAACTTCTTCCGTTCCTTCGCGCAAATCAGGAGAGGAAATGACAACGGCAGTTGTTAAATCGCCAAACTGTTCAAAACACTTCTGATAACGAATTGCATCTTTTTTGAAATTGCAGGCAAGCATTGCCTTGAAACCGGTGTTTTTATAACCTTCAAGGAAATGCTGATTGACATCCAACGCAATGCGCTTAATACGCGCATCGGTAGACGCAAGCCGCTTCATTGTGCTCCATTTGTCACGCAGATCTGCCTTTTGCGCATCTGTCAAACGCTTCGTGACCTGCTCGAACCAAAGATCGATGTTATCTTCGTCTACGTTTTGGTCAACAAATCTTCCTTCGTAAATCAGCGGAACAATCGCATTATCTTCTACGCCGTCTTTAATGGTATATTTGTGAATCAGCTTGCCGAAACGCTCCATCGTGTTCTTTTCGTTCTTCATAAGAGGAGTTCCGGTGAAGCCAATATAACAGGCGTTGGGGAATACGGTACGCATCTTCGCCGCAAGAGAGCCATAGTTGGAACGATGGCTTTCATCAACGAATACAAAAATATCTCTTGATTTATTCTTCAATCCGCAGCTCTCAACCGTGTTGAACTTGTTGATAATCGAAGTGATAATATCTGCAGATCCAGCGTTGATAAGTTCTAAAAGATGTTTACCGCTTGTCGCACGTGCCGGCTTTAAGCGGGTGTGAGCAAAAGTTTTGGCAATCTGTTTATCAAGTTCCTTCCGGTCGGTAACAATCACAACACGAGGATTAAGAGCTGACATGGTTTCCAGAATGTACTTGGACACCATGACCATTGTGAGCGACTTTCCACTGCCCTGTGTATGCCAGATAACACCGCTCTGACGATTGCCGGCAGCATCATTGGTATTGATTGTTTTCATGATTTCTTCAACGGCAAAGAACTGCTGATACCGGCAGATCTTCTTGACGTTGGCATCATATAGGATAAAGAACTTGCTGAGTTTCATTAGTCGCTCTGGCGCAAATAGCGATACAATGTTTCTGTCCTGAACAGTCGGCTCGCGCCCCGCAATATACTGATCAATCAGTTTGTTTTGCCAATCCGTATACTGCTCATGCCAAACGCACCAGAAGCTTTTCCCGGTACCACAGGTTGCATATTTGACTGCATTTTTATTGGTTGCCATCACGATCTGTGCAAACTTGAACAGCTGCGGAATATAGTCCTTGCCCTGATTGCGGATCATCTGCTCAACCGCTTGTTCTTCGCTGATTGTCGGTGCTTTACACTCGATAACGCCAAAGGGAATGCCATTAACGAACAGCACAATGTCGGGGCGAGCATTCTTCTGCTTGTCCCAACTGTCGCATGAATATTCTTCTGTTACGTGAAAGACGTTGTTTTCGGGGTGTTCCCAGTCAATGTATTTCAGATTAAAACTTTTTGAAGTGCCGTCTACCAATTTTTCGAGATAGCTTTTGCCCAGCATCAGCGAATCATAGATTTTTTCACTGGTGCGGATCAGACCATCGGTCAGTGGTTCATCTAATTCAGAAATAGCTTTCTCTATGTTGTCTGCTGAAAATTTGTAAGTAATCCCGCCAAACTCAAACTGATTGATCTTCTGCAACTGCTTGCGCAGTATACCCTTTAACAGTACGTTGTATAGTGTGCCACGTTCGGTCATACACTCGTCAGGGGAGATATATGTATAACCGAGTTTGCACAGCAACTCTATGGCAGGGTATTTACTGATATTGTCTTCCAGATACAAATCGGATTGGTGTCTGTAACCCATTATCTGACCTCCTCAACCGGTATATAGTCAAAACCGTTTTTGGCACGGTTAATCGCTTGCTTATATAAAGTGACATTTAGCATTCTTGCAATTTCTATTAACCGTTTCAGGTTTTCTTGCGTTATGTCTTTGCCTGCGTAGACGGCACCAACGAAGGGGAAAAACTGTCGGCAATTGTTTTCGTTTTTAATTGAGAATCTCCACTCGTGTTCGAATTCATATTCTTTGTTTTTATAATATAACTGCAAATTTAGTTCAGCATTTAATTCAGGATCCGCTTGCCACGAGGCATCTTTAGAAATAAACTCCCGAATTGCTCCGTCCATAAATGGAACCATGTTGAAATATGGTTTTTTCTTTCTATATGTCATAGGAAGCAAAAACAAAAGGTTTTTGTATTCAGGGAATGATAGTTTATCAAATTTCGAAAAATCATACTCGATACAAAATCCACTATAATTCTTCGCATAATTTTCCCAGAAAACATGATTATCAAAATGCTCAGTCATACAGTAGGTCAGCATTGTTTCTCGTGTCCGCGTACGCATTTGGTCAATGATTTGAATTAAATCGTCACACACACGATCCTCTATCGCCGCGAACCGATCTCGAAGTGTTTTGACCTGCTGAAGAATTGTATCCATCTGTGCCAATTCTTTCGGATTCGCGTGTTCACGAAGAAATTGCTCTTCACGCTCCGCTATAGGATTCCCATTGTCATCTAAGCAAGTATTAACGTATTCAAGAAAGTCCTGATGGGAATACGGAATTGTTAAACCACGTTGCTCATACAGAGTCTTTGCAAAATCAAAGCAAAGGACAGGATAATTTGTGTATAGCCACTCCTCAATTTCTTTTCGGTTTCTTCTGAAATCAACATTGATCGTACTGTCAAACTGATCGGGGAAACTGCTTGCCGGCGACATCCAAATGCAGTTTTCTTCGAGCGTTTTGAAATTCCTCTCGCTACATGTACGGAATTTATAGAGTTTTTTATGGGGAATGAATCCCAGCCGCTCGCGGATAACCGTGTTGGCTAATTCTTTGTCCGTTTTTATAGAATCGCCATATTTACACAATGATAAGAGTATGGATTTTTTCTGTTCTAATGTCATTTTTGACACGATTATCACCTCTTTGTATAAAAGCAGGAATAGCGGGGCGTAAAAGCGCCTCGCTTCCTGTGGAATTATTTCTTGTCTCTGGGAGGACACGGGTCATTGCCGTGGCTATCAGAATTTGCGATTTTGCCATTCCTATTGTGGATAACAAGCTCCGTCTTTTGATTCTGACTGATAGTTCTTGCAATGTTTACCGCATCTTTCTTAGTTTCGGTGTGTGCACTTGCGCGTACTCCACCGTTGCGTTTCACATCCCATCCGCCGTTCTTACCGGGAACAACGTGATGTTCATCTCTTGGCATTCGTTTCACCTCCTTTATACTCTAACGATACCTGAAAGTAAAAGCTGCATTAGGGCTTTTTTCTTTTGTTTTTCCTGTTCGATAGATTCTTGAATGAGCGATATCTCTTTGTCGGTATTTGTTAATATTGCTGCTATTGCTTTTTGTTCATCTAAAGATGGAAGTAGCACCTCATAATTCAGTAAATCTTCAGGTTTTACAGCCATTCTTTCATATACGGTGCCTTCCTCATATTTGCGTACAGCATTTATAAAATCCCATCTCATCATATAACTTGAAATAAATCTGAGATTTGCATTTTCCGTTACCTCAAATGTAACATAAATTGGCGAAAAGATAGCGTTTCCAAAATCATTCAAACATATTGCCCCAAATTTCAAATTGGCAGGATTGTAACAAATATCATTTAATAAAGTGATTTTATATTCTTTGTCTTCTGCTTTTACGAGATGATCGCGATCATATCGCTCTGTTTTGGCATATATCCCTTCATTTGATAGTGTCACATGAGGATATTCCAAACCTTTTTGGGAGTATGTTTTGCGCTCTTTCAATAACTTTTTCAGTTTTGTCTTTTTCCACTCACCACTAAAACCGGGTAGACGCTTTTTGCCGGTGAGGAGTTGCTGCATCAGATATTTTTTCTGATTTTTCTTTTCTTCCAGCAGTTTTTCTTTCAGCTCAATTACCTTGTCCTGTGTAGCAAGAATTTCGGCAATCTTCTCCTGCTCGGCAAGGGAGGGAGATACAATAACTGAATTGAAAAAATCGTCAACCGAAATGTTCAATAAACCGTGATTTCGAGCACCTTCTTGTGCAAATGCCTGAATCTCCGAATTCATTTTTCCTGCTTCGAAATACTGAGAATAGAAATCAGGACATTTGTTTTCTGACGTTGCAGCGAAGCAAATGTATAACGGCGAAACCACTCCGGAATCATATCTTTCAAGGCGTTTCAATGCGCCAAACGGGTATCCGCTCGAATAGCTTTTATTGTACGCATATTCACCTTTTTTCAAAAGGAAATATGTAGACTTATCTTCGCTTGCGACAGACTTATTAAAAAATTCTTCTTGGTTGATAAGTCCGTACTGTGCCGAAATCGTTAATACATTCGTATTTCCTTCGGTGTTTTTACGGTTGACTCGAGAAAACTTCTTGTTAAAGCGTATTTCTTCCCATTCTTCCGGCACAATTCCGACTTTTGTCTTCTTGTACCCCTTCGGAACTTCTCCTCGGCAGATTTGTTCAATTCGGTGTTTAATTGTCTCGTTCATAATTTCACCTGCTAACAAGAATTGTTGCGATTGGTCCGGCAATAGCGGCAAGCATGGCAATAATAGCAATAACCATCATCCACGCATTAAACTTACGACTGCTTTTCAGGTCATTCCGAGCTGCTTCATTGGCTTCTACCTGGGAATCATACATTGCTTTGAGCTTTTCATAATTTTCAGAAAGTAGCCCGTTTTGTTCGCGCAAAGTTTCAAGCTGGCTTTGCAACAGTTCTTTTTGCGCGATGTCCGCTTCTGCACCTGCTTCTAATTTCGCACGATGCTCTGCTTCTCTTTGATTTTTCTCATCCATACGGCGTGAAATTTCTGCCACCTGCCTTGCAGATGTTGCCAAGCTCATATTGATGTCATCAAACATAGTGATTTACCTCATTTTTGGGGATAGTGTTTGTATTTTCCAGCGTAGATTAATTCGTCGCTTTATTTGTGGAGCCATTTTTATCTCCACTTTCTTTTTCGCCTTGAATGTTACCGTCAAAAGTCAAAAAGTTTTTCAATTCTTTTTTGCTTTGTTCTTCTTTTCGGGCCGCATAATCTTTTCTTATCTTGTTTATACGCTGGTTATGCTTCCTTCCGGAAATGATAAACAACAATATAATCACAACAAAAACAACACCAAAAATCCATTTGCAACAAGCAAACGAAATAATGGTAAGCAATAAATACATAAATATATGGCTACGGGATAACACCAATTCAGTAATCATTGCGTTAAAAGTTTCATTGGATTTCTTGATTTCTGAAATATCAATAGTATAGTCTTCTTTTGGCCATATTTTCGTTTTTTCTAACAATGGAGCAATAATAGCAGAACTGCCTCGATTGATAACAAATCCAATCTCATACATAGCAATAAGCAGTACTGCGGACACAATTACGCTCCAGTCTTTTAATATGTCAGAATAATGATTATATATATCAACAAGCGGTAACTTATCAACGGTTACAACAACAAGCAAAAGAGTAAACACTGCACCAACGAAAAATTTATTCACAATATCATAAAGTGAAATCTTATTCTTCATATTCTTATTTCTCCTTTGTTTCAAGCGATCCGATATAATGTCCCAAATCGCTGTCATAACATTTTTCATCACTTAGAAAGTTTACGGAATAATTATAGTTTGAAACATAAACATGCACTTTCTCAGTTTCGCATTTGAAGGTAATATCTTTTGAACTATTCTGAGTTATAGTGTTATATCCGTCATAATAGTTTATATTTTCCGATGGAGCTTCTCCTATAACTATGATTGTGGGATTTACTTTCTTTAATATATCCGTGGGCACCTTGCCCGAATCTCTTCCGTGATGAGGAGCAAACAATATATCAACTTCGGGCCAATCTATATTATCCTTAACTTTTTCTAAAAAATCTTTTTCAATGTCACCCATCCACATTGCTTTTACGCCATTGTTTAATGAATAAGTGAAAATTGGAGAAATGTTGTTAAACGCCTTTCCTTCTTTTGCTTTTTTCAATTCGTCTTTATACTCAGAGTTTGATGTTATTGGCCACAAAAAATTGATTCCAGCGCAACCGTTGTCTTGAGGATCACTTTCATTACACTCGTTCATCCATTTTCTCTTACAGCCCTTATAAACATAGTAAGATTTTTTTGAATCATCTCTTAATTTACAATAGTGCTTAAAACTGTCGCTCTCGTCTTCTTTTGTTGCAGAATTCTCTACGCAATAAAAATTAAGAATATCGATCTTATCGTCCAAATATTTCAATCCACAAATATGATCTTCGTCCGGGTGCGTTGAAATAACACGGGTTATATTTTTACCACTTTTCTTTTCGAGAATCTCATCGACAATAACGTCTTGTGTGTCATAGTTCAAACAACAATCTATTATTGTAAAATTATTAGTACCATGTTGAATATAAAACATATCACCTGGTTCACCATTTGTGTCCGTTACAGAAAACGATTTAATAATACTCATATATTTTCCCCCCTCTCAAAACAACAGATTACTCTTCCATTAACTTCTTTCGTTCCTGCTCACGTTCAATCTGCTGAACACTCTTCTCCGGTGTGGGCAAATCTTCCGGCATAGTGCCACCAAGTTCTTTTATTGTCTGACGAACTTTTTTTCCGACTTCCATATGCGTTCTGTTGGCGTTTTCTTTTCCCTGAATATTGTCACGTCTCAGTTTTTCTTCCGTCTGTGTTGCGCGGAATAGGTTAGCCGCAAGCTCAGTGCTCCCCATGTGGTCAAGAATGTTTTGGCTTTTCTTCAAACCCTTTCGTTCCTTAATGTCCTGTGCTTTCAATCCACCATATAAGCCCATATAACCGTAATTCTGGAAAATGGCATAGTCTATGGGCTCGATTACTCCAGCATCATGAGCTGCATCTGCCAAAGCAGCATTGTGTCGCTTCATTTCATTCCGAATTGCCAAGCGTTTCTGGTCTTCGGTCAATTCTTCATAGTTTTCGATGAGCTCTTGCTGACGAGTTTTAACTGCAAAGTATGATTGTCCAACGGAAATTACTTCTTTGCGTGGATCGCCGTTCATTACAATCAAATAACACGCATAACGAGAGAGCATATAATCATCGATTTCGCGTTCCGCCCCAGACCCAAGCTCGACCATTTTGCTGACGTCAGCAAAATGGTCTGTCGGCTCGAATCCGCTATTTTTGCAAGCCAGTTTTGCGCGGTCGATTGCTTCATTAAAGTTTCGCCATTGAGCATAATCCAAAACGGGCTGCAGCTCTCTGGCAAGCCAGTACTCCTGACCAGCTTCGTTTATATGCTTGATGCTTTCAAAAGTCTGTTCGCTATATGTAGTCAGTTCCGTACTCACAGTCCCAGTTCCTCCATATACTTCTTCATCTGCGCCTGAACTTCGGCGAGTTCTGCTTCTATATTTGCGATATTCTGCTTTACCTCGTCGATATCAATCAGTTCTTCTTCCTCGAAGGTATCGACATAGCGTGGAATATTCAGGTTGTAGTCGTTTTCGGCAATTTCTTGCAGCGTAGCGACATGGCTGAACTTTTCTTCATCTTTATAGTTGATATCCGTCTTGTAAGCGCGGTAAGTATCAACGATTTTCTGAACATCTTCATCGCGGAGAATATTCTGGTTTTTCCCTTTCTCGTAATGCCCGTCTCCGCTGGCGTCGATGAACAGAACTTTCTCGTTCGTTCCACGATCTTTGCGGAAGATGAGAATGCATGCAGGAATACCGGCTCCGTAGAACAAGTTTGCAGGCAAACCAATAACTGCATCGAGAAGATTGAACTGTTCGATAATCGTGCGACGGATTCTACCTTCGCTTGCGCCGCGGAACAGTACACCGTGGGGAAGTATAATGCCCATACGTCCGGTAGTATCATCCAGGCTGTGTAGCATGTGCATCACAAACGCATAGTCACCTTTTGACGTAGGCGGAATGCCCCAGTCAAAGCGGTGATAGGGATCAAGCTCAGCGGTCATCTTTGCTTTGCCTTTACCATCGGTTTCCACATTGCCCAAGAAACCGCTGTCCCATTTGTCGAGTGAGAACGGAGGATTTGCGCAGATGCACTGGAACTTCATCAGCTTGTCGTTTTCAATGTTCTGCGGGTTAGCAAGTGTATCACCTTGCCATATCGTAGCGTCATCGACGTTGTGCAGGAACATATTCATGCGGCACAGGGCCCAAGTCTGCATGTTCTGCTCCTGGCCATACAGATGTGTCTTTCCACTCGGGATTTGCTTATATGCCTTCAAAAGCAAACCGCCGCTTCCGCAGGTGGGATCATAAATGCGGTCGTTTTCTTTGGGTGCAACCAACTTCGCAACCAACTCAGAAACCTTGCTTGGCGTATAGAACTCGCCGCCTTTTTTTCCGGCGTCCGATGCAAAGTTTGCAATCATGTATTCGTATGCATCGCCGATGATATCCGCCGTATCGAGCTGAGAGGGGCGAAGGTCAAGTTCCTTAAAATCTTCGAGCAGATTCTTAAGGATAGCGTTTTTCTCCTTGACTTCGCCAAAATCCACCGTAGAGTTGAAATCAATGGCTCGGAACACATTGTGGAGTTTCGCACTGTTGTTGTTTTCGATGGCAGCAAGCGCGACGTTTATTTTTTGCCCGATTTCAGCATCGTTTCTATTATCATAGAGATATGTAAAAGTAGAGGTCTTGTCCATGATAAAACGCTCACGGCTCATAGCCCGTTCAATGCGCCTTTCGTCACCATCATACTGCTTTACATATTTGTCCCTTGTCTCGTTATACACATCGGTCAAATACTTCACGAATAGCATAGAAAGAATGTAATCCTTATAACGTGAGCTGTCGATTTTCCCGCGGAAACTGTCGCAGGCGCTCCAAAGAACTTTTTCGATATTCTGCTTTGTAGTCATGTCAATTACCTCTCTTAAACGAATCGTATACTTGATTTACGAGTTCGCGATTATATATTTCTTTTTGAACCGCCAGCTTGTGAAGGAGCTCTTGCTCTTTTTCTGATAGCAACAGTAATTCTCCGATAACTGCCTGCCTGTCCATTGGCAACTTGCGAATATTCAGTGACGCAAGAAATCCAGAACTGATTGTTCCAAACGCCGAGCTGCCGCTGCTGTTTTGAAATATCTGTTGACGTGTGCTCTCTTTTTTCAGGAACCAAAGGATATATTCCGGGAGAGCCTTCTCCCTATCAACGCGAATTATTGCAAAATGTGACGGAACTAAATAACCACATTCGCCATCCTCTTTAATCATTACCGCTGTATACGGTGCACTTAAGCGTACGAGGATATCACCCTTTTGCGTAAAGAAATCTGCTTTCAAAACCTCAGATGATAAATATTCTTCTGCAACGGTTGTGTTGAGATATCCGGAAGAATTAATACATTTAAGGTTTATCAACGAATATTTCTTTGTTGGGCGTTGATTTTCTTTTGGCTTTTTCCTTGCTGTGACTAATCCCGTCCTGACGGACGCAAGTTCTTCAAGCTGCATTGTTTTATACCACCTAAAAACTGCACTGGCTATTTTGTGATTATATTCTATCACATGTTATGTTGAATGTCAATAGTTTTTGTCATGAATAAATTGTGATTTTCAATTTTTGAGGAACAATTCGTTTATTTTTGTTTTTTAATTTGCCGTTATCGGCAAAAATCTGCGACATTTTTACTAACTTTTTCTGAATTTTGCCGATAGAAACAGAAAGATCCGGCCTCGCCGTGTGGCAGAGCCGGATCGTGGTTTATTGTTCGTCTTTCAAATAATCCGCATAGGGTGCTTTCGATGTGACGAAGGTATCGAATGTAAACTGTGCGCCGAGGCGGAAGCCGGTGATGAAGCTATCGAGGGTGGATTCACCGTTGACGGATGCCCAGGCATCGACGTACTGGATGAATCGTTTCTTCTCCTCACCGGAGAGCTTATCCGTGAGGAAGTCCTCGTTATCGGTGAGGATCTGCATATCTCGCTGCACCTTTTTATTTTGCTCAAAGCTGCGAGCCTGCGGATCGATATTGCCGTAGTAGAACTCTTCTATGAAATTTGTCATGGCAGTTTCTCCTTAAATTATTGAGAAACCCGTGCGTCCATGCCGTAAAAATGTAGTGTTTTCAATGGTTTTTGTTCGTGTTCTCACACTTCCGTATCACTCTGCGGGACCACACAAAAAGAATCGCAAAACCATTGTTTTTAGTGGTTTTGTGGTTCTTTTTTTACTTTTTACAGAATATGCAAAAGCACTTCAGCGCTTTTGACACCAACGATTGACACCAACCGTTTCCCTGACACCAAATGACACCATTTTCGTTGGCATGCCATACCGAAAAAACAAGCTGCTCATTTGAGGTTGTTTTTCAATTCTATCCCAAGGACAACACCCCCGGCTGCACACGGCAGGTCTGTGCCTTTGCCGTAGCCTAAGTGGAATTTGAAAAGCTGAACGCCAATGCTTGTATATGATAAAGAAGCAGACTAAAAATGACAGCTTCCCACTGTTCCAGCAGAGCAAAGGAGTGCCCCAATAGGCACTCCTTTTTCATAGCTTTACGCCTTATTCAGCAAGATTTGAAAGTCGCACCCTTCGGAATGTTTCGGACGAAGATCAGGAAATGGAAAAAGGCAGTGCTGTAAATTGCAAGGAAGTGCAGCAAAAAGCGCAGCCGCAGATGTTCTCTGCGGCTGCGCTTTTATCCATTCTCAAGGCTTCAGCCTCACGCAGCACCATATTGCCGTCTAAATCAGCAACGCCGTTTCACTTTTGAGGCATCGGGCGGCTGGACGAAGCCAACCTCGGCGCGGGGATACCGTCCGGCCTCCCGCCGCTTACTCCGCGCAGAGCTCAGCCACCAGCGCATCCATCTGCGTCTCACTGGTTTGGTTCAGTGCGCCGCGCAGTGACACCTCCGTTTCGCACAGTCGGAGATCCTTCATCTTTTCCAGCTCGGCGCGCATCAGCCGCGCAGCGGCGGGTGCCCAGGATCCGTTTTCCATCAAGCCTACCCGGCGGCTCCGAAAGCCCTTGGCCTGCAAATGCTCCAAAAAGGCCTTCATGGGTGGAAACAGTCCTCCGTCATAGGTGGAGCTGGCCAACACCAGCTTCCCGCAGTAGAATGCGCTGGTCACGGCATAGGAGAGGTCTGTCACCGTCAAATCGCACAAGGTAACTCGCACGCCTTTTCCCTCCAGCTTATCCTTTAGGATCTCCGACGCACGGGCGGTGTTTCCGTGGATGGACGCATGCGCGATCAGTATGCTCTTCGGTTCCTCCGGTTTCCACTGTGACCACAGGTCATAAAGCTGCAGATACTCCTCCAACCCCTCTGTGAGCATCGGGCCATGGAGCGGGCAGATCGTTTTGATCTCCAGTGCGGAGACCTTTTTCAACAGAGCCTGCACCTGCGCGCCGTATTTGCCGACGATATTGTAATAATACCGCCGGGCCTGCGGCACCCACGGGGCGCGGGCAGTCCGCTCCAGCGCACCGAAGCGGCCAAAGGCATCCGCTGAAAACAGGATCTTTTCCGTTTCCTCATACGCTGTCATTACCTCCGGCCAGTGTACCATCGGCGCCATCAGGAAGCGCAGCCGGT
>OGOI01000557.1_pt1 | contig 31244 bp, 29 predicted proteins | sample 1552631 | NCBI WGS metagenome assembly OGOI01 (sample SAMEA2580204, study PRJEB22360) | human gut metagenome | biome: human gut; feature: human-associated habitat; material: faeces | place: Denmark | collected 2008/2010 | reverse complement strand
TTCAAATGTCAGCAATGAAGAGCAGCCAGACAAGCCGGGCCTTCATTGGGTCATTTGTGGTAGAGTTTTTGGCTTTGATATCGCGCCTCACATGTCAGGTTCATCCCCAGCTTGCGAAAAACGGAATCATCCACCTGCGAGAGAATCACCGAGGAATGCGCTTCACACCCCTTGAGCTTTGCTAGCTGCTTCATGGCGAGTTCGGCAGTTGGGTTCGTCGCCGCGCTGATGCACAGAGCGATGAGCACCTCGTCGGAGTGCAGCCTGGGGTTATGATTTCCCAAATGCTTGGTTTTCAAATTTTGAATCGGCTCTATAATAATAGGGGAAATCAGCAAAATGTCGTGTTGGATGCCGCCGAGCGCTTTCAGCGCGTTGAGCAGCACAGCAGCGGATGCGCCGAGCAGCGGGGAAGTTTTGCCGGTGATGATGCGTCCGTCCGGCAGCTCGATCGCGGAGGCAGGCAGTCCTGTCTCCTCCGCGCGGGCGAGCGCGGAGGAGGCAACGGCGCGATCATGCGTTGAAACGCCTGCCTGATTCATCAAAAGCTCCACTTTATAAACAGCCGCTTCATCCACCCGGCCCTGCTTTTGATCGCACAGAGCGTGGTAATAGCGGCGGATGATCTCCTGCTCGGAGGCACGGCGGCAAACATCGTCCTCTATGATACAGTTGCCAGCCATATTGACGCCCATATCCGTGGGCGATTTATAGGGGCTCTCCCCCGCGATGCGCTCAAAAATGGCATTCAGCACGGGAAAAACCTCAATATCGCGGTTATAATTGACAGTGGTTTCGCCATAGGCTTCCAAATGGTAGGGGTCGATCATATTAACGTCGTTTAAGTCGGCCGTTGCAGCCTCATACGCCAAATTGACCGGATGGCGCAGCGGGAGGTTCCACACCGGGAAGGTTTCAAATTTGGCATAACCGGCGTTAATCCCCCGCTTGTGCTCGTGATAGAGCTGGGAAAGGCAGGTCGCCATTTTCCCGCTGCCGGGGCCAGGCGCCGTGACGATCACCAGCGGGCGGCTGGTTTCAACATACTCATTCTTGCCAAACCCCTCTTCGCTGACGATGAGGGGGATATTGTTTGGATAACCCTCGATCGGATAATGCAGGTAGACCGGCACGCCGAGCTTGTCCAGCATATTGCGAAATTTATCCGCCAGCGGCTGCGCGGCATATTGGGCGATGACAACGCTGCCCACAAAGAGCCCCACGCCGCGGAAAGCGTCAATGAGGCGGAGCACATCCGCGTCATAGGTAATGCCGAGATCGCCGCGCACCTTACTCTTTTCGATATCGGCGGCGTTGATCACGATCACGATTTCAGCCTGCTCTTTGAGCTTAAGGAGCATATTAATCTTGCTGTCCGGCTTGAATCCAGGCAGCACGCGCGAGGCGTGATAGTCATCAAACAGCTTACCACCCAGCTCCAAATATAGTTTGTTGTCAAACTGTGCGATCCGGTGCTGAATATGCTCGGACTGCATTTTGAGGTATTTGTCGTTGTCAAAACCGATCTGCTGCATGCTCATTCATATGACCAACCTTTCTCTGCAAGGAAAAACGTTCGCCTTTCCCCACCATTTCTTCCACAACCACGGAAAAACCCCCGGGCGCCGCACCTTTGCGGTGCTCCGGGGTCATTCTGAAAAGATGATTCGCACCCACTCCTGCAAACCGTGCGCTTTCATAGGCGTTTTGCTCGTGGTATTTGCACAATCTGAATCATCCATGCAGGATGGTTCATCCGATTTTCAGCATCATCTATTTCTACTTTAATTTTTTTCATTATAACCGATATAACGCGGAAAATCAAGTTACAGCGCGCGCTTTCAAGCAATCTCTTATTGCTACCCTCGGTGTACACCGGGAGTAGCGATCGGGAATGTAAAAGGTTTTTTGGAGCATAAGCATTTATCTTCTATCCGCGCCCTCTTTGCCGATTCGATAAAGCAAATAATCGAGGCAATCAATCCTTTTCTGGTTTGCATGCACAGCATCCAGCAGAGCCGCTCGATGATGGGAAAGAAGCCGCAGTAGATCGGCCTTTTTTTCGCCTCTCGCCAAAGCCACACATTGCTGTGCCGTCGCTTGGCTACACCCGGCGTCAATCAGGTTTTGGTAGAAGCTACCCCACGGATCTAATCGTTCAGCCATTCGAAACCGCCATGCCCATTTCATAAGCTTTTTGTAAAGCGGGGTGTTCTTTGATGGCGCCCGCCACATCCACGCCGCCTCCAAACACCGTTCCTGCAAGGCGTGCCTTGGGGAAACAGGCGAGCCAGCCTCTCAGGCCGTTGACCGCGCCATCCATTGTATGCTCTTCTTCCTCCGCCGCGGCGGCCAGCAGATAAACCTCCCGAAAAGCATAGTCAGAAGCATATAGGGGATTGCCACGATCCAACATCGTTTTCATCTGTCCGCTCATCCCATAATAATAAATTGGGGTAGCAAACACGAGCACATCAGCGGCGCGCATTTTTTGTGCAATAGTATCTGCGTCATCATGAATCACGCACCGTTGTGATTTTTGGCAGGAAAGGCAGCCCTTGCAAAAGCAGATGGTTTTATCATGGAGTGAAATATTTTCAACGCTGTTGCCAGCCTGCCTTGCGCCGTTGGCAAATGCATCTGCCAACAGCTTGGAATTACCATTCCTGCGGGGGCTGGTTGATATCACCAAAACATTCTTGCTCATTTAAAATCCCTCTTTCTATAAGATTCCTTTTATCACTTTTGTCCTGTGGACGGCTAAGATGGAACATGAAAATTGCTCGTCGCCCCTTGCTCAAGCGCAGGGCTTGCTTTCCATTTTGCCGTTTTCTTGCTCCTCAAGCACAATTTCCCCTGCTGCATTTGGGTCGTCCATTATGATCTTCTCCACAGAGGGGGCACAGATTGTGCCGGAAAGTGGATTTTTTATGCTGATCACCGGCGTGGTGATGGTTGCGTTGACCTCCGACTTTTCAAAGCAGAGGTCAGTATCCACCATTTTGCAATCCACCAGTTTTAAATTTTTGCAATAGCAGAAGGGCTGTGCACCAATGATGGTGCAGTGGATAAACGTTACCCCACTGGAATACCAGGCTAGGTATTCGCCCTTGATGATGCTGTTTTTTACCGTTACCTGTTCGGCATGCCAGAAAGCGTCCTTCGTATCCAGCACACAGTTTTCCAAGGTCATGTTTTTTGTGTATTGAAAGGAGTATTTTCCCTTGAGCCGCACATCAAAAAATTGCAGGTCCTCCGAGCGCATCATAAAATATTCGCTCTCGGCGGAGCAGCGGAGCATCTTTAGTTTCCGCACACACCAGCCAAATTCAGCCGAAACGATGCGGCAGTCCTCCATGGTGACCTCGCTGCATTCTCGCAATGCCTTGATTCCGTGGAGCCTACTTCCAGTGATCTCCACATGATCCGAATACCACAGCGCGGCGCGGCAATGGGGCGTCAGCTCAGTGCCGCTGATCTTCAGGCCATGGTCATGCCAAAAAGGATAGCGCAGATTACACAAGCAGTCCTCTACCTGAATGCCGCAGCACTCTTTTAAGGCGCTTTCGCCATCTGCCGGGCCGTCAAAGGTGCACCGCTTCAAATGGAGATTCCGCTCCCCATAAAGCGCACGCTCCCTATCAAAGGTTTGGTTTTCTATGAATTTCATTGTTATGGCCACTCCTCACTTAGATGGTTTTGGCGCAGAAAAATTTTGAGCCAGCCTTCTGATAATGTGCCTCTTGCAAGCCGATTAGGCCCTGATTATAAGCTTATCAATACAGAGCCTTTCTTGCCGAAATCAATCAACCGCCGTCACAGTGATCGCGCCTGCAAGCTTTTCAATTTCATCAATGCCGGAAATCGCTCTCCCCAGTTCATACAAGCCGCTTCCCTTGTCATAGAACATCACCACATCGCCCCACGGAGCATAATACGCCAGCGTTCCCTTTTGCGCATCTACGAACGGCGCGCCGGCGATGGAAAGTTTTTGCGGCGGATAAAACACCTTTTCATTGGTGCTAAAATTTTCTACAGTTGTCCGCAAAGGCAGCTGTGCATACAATTCTTTGGCGGCGCGGCTGTTGTTTAATGCATACACAATAACGTGCTCGCCTGCCTGCACCTGAATTTTCATTGGCTTATTCTCCTCTGTTTTAGGCATTTTCTCCGGTCCGCTGATGGTTTCCTGCAAAGCCGATTGTTCGCTGTTTCCAATCGCGGCAATAGACGCCCCCGGCTGCGGTGCCTGGCGGCTACCGCAGCCACACATCAAAAAGAGCAAACCTGCTATCCACAAAAACGCCACCGTCTTTTTGATCTCATTCACCCCGCAAAACGCTGTATTTTTTCCGATATCCAGTATAATACAGGGCGTTATGAAATAGCAAATACTTATATTAGATATCAAACTATGCTTTTTATCTATATCAATATGTGCTATACTACACACAACAAGAGCTCGATTTACACAAAAGTCATACTTTTTCACACTGAACATTGGCTTTGTCAAAACCAGACGAAGTCCAGCCCCTGCGAAAGGATAGATGAATGATGGAATTACGTGTGCTGCAATACTTTCTCGCTGTGGCAAGGGAACAGAGCGTATCCGGAGCGGCCGAATACCTGCACCTATCACAGCCCACTCTCTCCCGCCAGCTGAAAGACCTGGAGGAAGAATTGGGAAAGCAGCTTTTCCTCCGCGGGAACCGCAAAATCACCCTCACGGAGGAGGGCATGATTTTGCGCAAGCGGGCCGAAGAAATCGTTAATCTAGTGCAGAAAGCAGAACGGGAAATCACCCTGAACGACGAGGCAATCGCCGGAGATATCCATATCGGCGCGGGAGAAACAGATGCCATTCGCCACCTTGCAAGGGCAGCCGGCCAAATACAGCAGGAGCACCCACAAATCCGTATTCATATCTCCAGTGGGGATTCCGCGAATGTTACGGAGGAGCTGGACAAGGGATTGATCGACTTTGGCCTGCTTTTTGATCCAAAGGATTTATCCAAATATCAATACCTGCGTATTCCTCAAAAAGACACTTGGGGGGTGTTAATGCGCCGAGATGCGCCATTGGCCAAGAAAGAGGCCATAGGCCCAAAGGATTTATGGGATAAGCCGCTGATTCTCTCTCGCCAGCACCGAGCGGGAAGCGCCCTGTCTATGTGGCTGAAGCGGGAGGAAGCCGATCTGAATATCGTGGCAACCTATAGTTTGCTTTATAACGGATCAATCTTGGTGGATGAGGGGCTTGGTTACGCCATTACGCTGGATAAAATTATCAACACACAGGGTGGCAACCTCTGCTTTCGCCCCTTAATCCCTACCCTACAGGCTGGACTGTGCGTGGTTTGGAAGAAATACCAGGTGCTCACAAAAGCATCAGAGCTGTTTTTAAACACGCTGCAAAGCAATTTGGAAACAGCAGAAAGCGAAGCTTAAAAAGCGCTGACTACAAGATTTTTTCTGTAAGCAGCACCTTACTTTCAACAGTATATCATCAAAGGCGAGGGGCTCCCGATCCTTTCGTTCTAATATAATTTCATCCGATATTCTCTCTATCTTCTAACGATTGGTGTGGGCAGAAGCTTCCTGCTTTTCAAAATTCTGAAAAAAACCAGCCGAAGCGAATCCTATCACGCAAACAAAAATTCCACTTGGAACCAGCACCCAGTAGACACGGTCAAAAAACAGGTCGAATAATGCCCCGTAAACCATCTGCCCGATCGGCTGTGCGCACATGGAAAGGGTGAACACATAGGACATTACCTTGCCCATCAGGCGCTCCGGCGTCCTCCCCTGAATCGTGGAAATTGCATAGGTGGAGAAAATACTGCATCCAAACTGGCAGGCACAGAACATCAAAAGCAAAATGATATACTGTGTAAAAGCGTCCACCGGCAGCCAGAAGGCAATCCCGCAAAGAATCAGGCAGATTCCAAAGGACAAAAAAACGCCAGCAAGATGGCGCAGCCGTAGCTTCCCTGCCAGCACCGCCACAAACAGGCCTCCGAGAATTGCGGCAATCCCCATTGCGCTTTCAGCCACACCATAATGCTCGGCGGAAAGCCCCAAAACTGTTCGCACCAAATAGGGAAAGCCTACCACAGCCGTACCCGCTACAAACAGGCTCACCAGTGCAGCCAGCAGAAGCAGCTTCAGAATACCAGGCTGTTCTCGGCACAAAAAGCGCATACTGAGCGAGAAATCTTCCTTTACCATCGCCCTAATCTTCATCTTGTGTTTCGGCTCTTTATCATCCAGCCGGATAAAACATTCAAAAAGCGCCGTCACAAAGAAGCAAAGCATTGCCGCATAAAATACCGGTTGTATCCCAAATGTCGTGTAAAATACACTTCCCAAGAAGGGAGTAATCAGCGAGGCAATTGCCGCCACCTGATTGATAACCGCATTGCCCTTTACAATATGATCCCCGGACAGCATTTGCGGGATGCATGCCTGCACCGTAGGAGATTCAAAAGCTCCCAGTATCGAGAGAATTACCAACAGAATCCCGATTATAAGAATATCGTGGCCGAAAGGCATGACAATGCAGGCAACCAATACGGATAGGCCGGAAAGGGTATCCAGTGCCACCATAATGTTGCGGCGGTTTGCCCGGTCTGCAAGGATACCGCCAAAGGGTGAGAGCAAAATGGTAGGAAGCAGAGCCATAGCCAGAAGCCCCGCGAAAACAGACGCGGAGCCTGTCTGCTCCAGCACATACATGGAAAGGGAGAATTTCAGTGTGAAATTCCCGATCAGCGAACTAACCTGCCCAAAAATCAAAAGGATAAAATTACGGGTTAAAAATTTTTGTTTCATTTTTCCCTCCTGCATGCAAGGATTCGCAGCAGCTCCGCCGCAAAACCCACAGCGCCCAAGGCCACACACCAGATTGCGGCAGTTCTATGTCCTTTTTCCACAAGGCTTTTTCCACCGATCAGCAGTCCAATTTCGGCAGCTATGAAAATTCCTCTTATGGTAAATCGGAACAGGCGGCTCTCGCCGTATTTGTGGGTTACTCCTTTCTCGAGTTTAGCCGCTGAGGCTTCTATCCCACGTTCAAACCGTGCATCCATATCTTCCACTTTTTGATCAAATTCTTTTTCAGTCATAAATATTACCTCCAATATTTTAGAAAGAAAATCGCTTATAATACCATCCGTCGGTATGTAAATTAGGCTAAAAAACGGTATTTTTTTATAATACCGCCCGAATGAATGTATATTTTAAAAATAAAATTGCCTCTCGGCAATTCTATGTTTACTCAGGAATCTGATCAAAAAATTGATCCACTAAAATATAAAGAGAATCGTCCATCAGAGGGACGCCCATCTTCTCCAGCATATCGCCGAGAAAATAAAACTTACGCCTCATCTGCTTTTTTGTAGCCGGAAACACTGATGGCAGCAGCCATAAGCTGGTAAGCAACGGAAGCAATTCCGCAATCTCATGAGCATATTCCGTATGTATGGAACCATCTTGATTGCCTTCTTCTATCAGTTCCAAAAAATATGGCGTTAAAATGCGACGGTTGGAATCAATCATTTCCACCAAAATCCGGGGATTTCTTGTAATCGGAATCGATTGGACAGTCATGTCGGTGCGGGATTCGTCTGACTGATTCAGCCTAACTACCTCCCGTAGCTTTTGCAGGCCATTCAGATCGGAACGCTTGCGAACAGCTTCAAAGGGATTGTTCGCAAAAAACATTCTGTCACCTACTGCGTCCATAATTTCTTCTTTGGACTTGAAGTGATGATAAATCGCGCCTTTTGATAAGCCGCCCAATTCATCAACAATATCCTGAATCGTTGTATTGTCATACCCCTTTTCTAAGAAAAGGCGCTGCGATACATCTAAGATCCGTTCGACCGTTACCTCCGGATATTTGTTTCGTGCCATCACTCGCTCCCCTTTTTAACATACTTTTGGTATGTATTGTATCAGACGTAGCTCTTCCTGTCAAGATACATGCGGTTGGTATCTTAAAATGATGGCAACTAAATTTTCGTTTTTTTGTGGCGATTACGTGTTACATCAAAACAGAAAGATAGGCAGAACCCGGCAGCTCTACCCGCCCATGTGATCGGTGGACTATTGCATGAGCTACAATTTCTTGTGCTCAACTATGGGGGTATTGATTTCATTTGCTATATCCAAAGCATCGGATTTTCAGCCTTTCGTTGCTCAGTAATGCCTTCATTTTCTATTAGACTCTCCGCCAGCCAAAAGAATAAACCCACAGCTTATTGATCAACATTGGCCGGATACTCGTTCCGTTTGCCTTCGTGTCATCACTATACTGAAAGGCTATAAGATTTACATAGGTACATTCAAAATAGGAACCCGATCCGCTTCAGCGTACCCCGAAACCTCGTTGCTTTGCAATAAAAATCGGATTTCAACCGCGATGGCTGAAATCCGATTTGCTTATGATTCATTTTACCGCAAAACCGCTTGCAACTATTTCGTCTGTTACAAAATGCTTGTTGCTTGCAAGGTGTTATAAAAGTATTGCAAAAATGATTTCGCAATCCGGGCGGCATCCGCAAACCCGCATAAAAACGAATTTTTCCAAAAAGATGCTACGTTTTTGTTACGCTTTTCAAATATAAAATCCCGGGGACCTTTTGTATCAAGGTTTTCGGGATCTTTGTGATTATTCCCACTCGCTCCTGTTAGATGTTTTCTAAACAGATTTGCTTATGAGATTTAGTTCAGAGTATTGGCATTCTTTTCATTATTCAGATAGTAGGGGCTATCTGATTTTTTGTTGCCATTGTGTTGCCACGAAGACACTAACATTATATCGTTTCTCCCAATCGAAATCAATCCTGTTCCTTGAGCTTATCTATATATCAATCTTGAAAGAGTTTTTTAAACTTTTATCGTATCAAATTTCAATAATGCCAATCTTCTTCAAATAGTTGTAAGTTTGATCATAGTATTCAGGATTTCTGGTAATATCTTCAGCGTTGCCCTTCGGTATGTAAATTATGTATCCTTGCCGTGCACGAGTAAGCAAAACTCGATAAGAATTTTTCTGATAATTCTGAGCAATTGGATTATTAACCTTTGACCAAGAAGATCCAGCAAAATTATTGTATGTGAATTTACCATCCAAGTACCTGTAGTCCGCTTCCCATACAACAACCGCGTAGTCAATTTCCAACCCCTGAATCTTAAATTCCGATGCCGCAACTTCCATAAAGTATGAAGAGTTCACATCATCTTTTCCATTCAAAAACCATTTTTCAATCTCAATATCTTTGGGAACTGTGACACCATCTGCACGTAGCCGCTTAGCACCTGAACTCGCAATAATTCCATATCGTTCTGTGCCATGACTTATATTTCGCACCCATTCTTTAGCCGTCTGAAGATTTCTCGTTAAAAGAATTGGATACCGCATTTTGTTGGTAGCTGAGTCAGCTTGGATGATTTTCGGATAAAGTTCCTTTGCAGTTGCTTCATCTCCATCGATTATCGCCTTTGCAAAAGCAGAAACAAGCTCACTTCTAAAGCTTCTCATAGAAACCGACAGATGAAGTTCACGGCACTTATGAACTTCTGCATTGGAAAGGAGTTCATCAATCGAACTATTTCTAACATATTCATAGCCTGCCATCCGGTCTGAGCAAAACACTTTCCAGGAAGGAAAATGCTCATTTATTGCATTAAACCATTCTGCAATTCCTGCTTCCCCATCATGTATTTCCTGCCCTCCGCCAACTAAACATACAATAACCGCCCAATCTTTGTGCCTGTTCATATACTCAATAAGGCATTCGGGCTCGGACATATTAAAGTGGGACTGCCCCTTTTTTGTCCGCATGAACTTACTTAACTGCTCCTTTTTCCAAGCCCGTTGAGCTTCATCAAAAATCGCAATCTTGTCGATAGGTGCTGGATGTCCCTCCAAAAGTGAATCATCCCTAAACCAATGTATCATCTGAATAAAACTCTTTGTTTCAGAAAAGATGCCGCTTTTTGTAATATTATACTCACAGTTGGTACAGTTTCTGTTCAAATCTCTGGCCTTACAGTCTGTACAATACATTTTTTTCTTTTCTACTTGATCTCGAGTCAATGCCTCTCGCAAAACAGTAACCAAAGGTTCATTTCCCGAAAGAAACACGGCATGTTCTTCGTCTCCTTCTTGAAAATGATGTCGCCTATTCGCTATGTTCAGTCCTACCAAAGTTTTTCCGGCACCCGGTACTCCTGTAACGAAACAAATCGATTTCCAATGATTTTTCTTGCTGTCTTCAACGATTTTATCAATCCGCGCAGTTGTAACTGCAATATCATTCTCATCGCTTTCCTTATAGGAAATTTCTCGTACATCGTGCCCAGAGTATAAGGCTTGTGCTGCCTCAATAATAGTTGGGGTTGGTTTATACACGGAATTGAACCATTGCACCGGATCGACAGCAGTTCCATTATCATAGTTATGAACTACATTGAGAATTTCTCCTACAAGTGTACTTTCACAGCAAAGAATAGGTGATGAAATTCCATTATCTATACTGATTGCATTGGTATTCGCAGATGCCTCTGTACATACTAAAAACGGAAATAAATGTGCTGTGTGACTGGCTTCATGAAAGTTATGCAAATCCAAAGCGTAATCTACAACTTGATCAACGGCACTTTTAGGGTATGCAGTCTCAAACACTTTAAATTCCAACAAAATAACACAGCTTCGAATGATTAAAACTGCATCAATACGTTTTCCCATTCGAGGAATAGAATATTCAAGCGCAATATGTCCTTCTTTAAGCTGGAGCATGACATCTTTTAAAATTCGAACTTCTTCGTTCCATGCCTGCTCTTGCTGTACTGTTAGATCAAACTGGAGAGAGTTATGTACCAGTTCATGGTAGATTTCAGCTTCACTCGCTAATAGAAACTTTTCACAGCTTCCATGATAGTACGCTCTTGGGATTGTGTCTCTATTTTTTCTATCCGAGTTCCACATGGCTACTCTCCTTTCATTTCTTTAATTAGACGCTCCAGTCGGTCTTCACGCACATTCTTTTTTAGTTCGCATTCCCAAATAATCAGTACTTTCCAGCCCATGTCTATAAGCTTCTTGTTGTTCTGCTTATCCCGTTCAATGTTCCGATTAATTTTCGGAACCCAATATTCCGTGTTGGAAGATGGCCACACAAACCGGCCGCAGTCGTGTTTGTGCCAGAAGCAGCCGTTTACAAAAATCGCGGTATGATACTTAGGCAAAACAATATCAGGGCATCCAGGCAAGGTTCGAACATTTTTTCTATATCGAAAGCCTTTAGAAAACAGATACTTCCTGACAATCTCTTCTGGCTTTGAATTCGTGCTTCGAATATGTGACATATTTTTGCTGCGAACTTCTTTTGAGTGATTATCAGCCATTTTCTTGTTCTGCCTCACGAAGTTTTTTACCTAAAGTTGCCGCAAGCTGCTTAGCAATCGCTTTTGCCATAATTGGAGGTACGGCATTTCCTACCTGCTGGTATTGTTTATCTTTAGATCCGCAAAATACAAAGCTGTCAGGGAATGTCTGCAACCGGGCTGCTTCTCGGATACTGATTGCCCGATCCAGGGTAGGATGAATCCACATAGACTTTCGAACATTAAGCACTGTTCCGCTTGGTTCATTATAGTTCAACCGCAAATAAATCGTATTTTGAGTCCTTTTCACATCGGTATAGGTATTGGTTTTGAGTGATTCTTCCAAACTATGGAAATTTTCTCCTTGATACAGCGCTTTGAATCTTGCCATTGCTACATCAGTCGTTTTAGTAATGATGTGATTCTTCAGAATATCCGAATCTCTCAGTTGCTGTGCTACTGAACTCAACTGCTCCTTATGTTCCAGCGGAATTCCTTCCTCATCGTCTGCCAAATCATATACAGGTGGAACATCTTCCAAATCATAAATTGCATCGTGAACAGTTTTATAATGGCCATCTTTAATCTTTCTGGAAGGCAGAAATACCACAGCGGAAATGCTTTTCTTAATCCCCATAACAACAAAGCGTTCTCTTTTCTGGGGCGCTCCAAAATCTGCGGCACACAAAACACCGCTATTGATCGCATATCCATCTTCTCCAGATGTAAGAATACTTTTTAGATAATCAAAAACCGCAAATGATCGAATATTTGCCAGGAGACCGTCTTTTTCTGTACATTCATATGAATCCACATGGATATGGTTATCAAAGATTTCCTTTGCTTTACTTAGCATGCGTTGAATCATAATCGCAGGCTCAATTAAGATGTGAATTCTATCCGCTTCAAGAATGCCATCAAAATAATCCATAATCGCCTGAAATGCTTCTCTGGATTTCTGCGCAATGTAATTGTCTGCATCGTCTTCAATATAGGTTTGAGCGATTTCGGTAAGTTTGCGCCGGTGTTTTTCCAAAGATTTTTTCATCTTATCAGCGTTTTTTTCACCTTTGTAGATGATATTCAATTCTCGATAGTGATTCTCAGGCCAAAGGTTCTGCTGAATTAAATCCAGGTTTTGGACCAGCTCCAATGCATCGTCAAACACAAATTCTGTATCCAGCAAATGAAGTGGCGTGTTTTTATTTGGAATCTGATACTCGTCCACAATATCCAAGTCTGCTTCTTCCATATAGAAGCGGTGAACATCAGAGCGAAGCATGCTGACATTTTCCATGACAAACGCCTTGGGGTGCAGTTCTCTGATTGCTCGAATATACTGCTTCACCAGCATATTATTTTGGCTGATCGCATGGTTCTTCTGCCGATTTGCATTTGAAAATCCCTGACAGGGAGGACCGCCAATAATCACATCAATGGTTCCGTGTCTTCTCTGTATATCGGCATAATCTGCGTTGCAGACATCTCCCTGCAACTCAACGTTTGGATGGTTGCGATGGTAGGTTGCCTGCATATAAGGTTCCCGCTCAAAAGCAACTTTTATATCATATTTTCCTGTCTGCATGAAGCCTAAGCTTAATCCGCCGGCTCCCGCAAACAGATCTACTACTGAATATGGCATTCCTTTCAATTCTCCCGCTTTTCCATTTTCGCTTCATAACGGCGCTGAAGCAGTTCCCAGCAATCTTCCTTTTTACACCATTGTCCAATATTGACGCCTGGAACCGTAGGATTCTGAAAATGATCCCACACAAAATAGGCTAATTCTTCTATGACCTTTGCCGTCTCCGCATTAATTGTCTGGTTATTCCAAATTTCCTGCGGGTTGATTAAATTCGAATGATATTTGCCGATCAGTGCCACAGTGTAATAGTCCTGCTGAGCCTTAAAACCGCCAAATTTTAAATTTTTTATGATTGTATCACAGCTATTGAACAAGATCACCTTAGAAATCATTTCAATATAGCTCTGTTCAGAAGGCTCAGGGAATTCACCTTTGGAGACCATATCCGAGAAATAGACGAAGCTGGTTTCCAGGCCTTTACTCACAATATCTGGATGCCCCTGATAGGCCATCACACACTTTGCTGCCACAGTTTTAGAAATGCAGCGGTTCTTCGGGCAGCGGCTTTTGAATTCCTTTTTGGCTGCTGTAGTGGGCTGACGATTCAGCTCCACTAAATACTGTCCCCTGGCTCTCTCATAAAACCAATAGTCTGTTGATTTTCCCTTTGCCACAGGAATTGGTGTTGCTCTGGACAGACGTTCCATTTTTACATGGTACGCATCATTTGCATTGAAGTCAGACATATTGATCTTGTTTTGACTGTTTGCATACTTGGAAATGTTATGAATGATATCTTCTGCCTGATCTTTTTGCTTGATAACAGACAGCTTGATCTGTACATTGACCTGATCCAGAGGAAGTTTAGACTTATAGGCATTATAGATCGATGCTGTAGTTTGACCGCCATTTACAATCTGCCATCCTGTGATTTCCGTAATTGTTACAACATCTCCATTGCTCTGATCTTCATCAATAATGATGTTGTCTGCAACAGTTGAGATGCCATTGTTGTAAGCCATAAACATTTGAGGTTCATTAGCCAACGACACCTTAATACCTTTGTTCACTTTACCGGTTGCCTGCAGAAACGAGCGGACGTTCTTTTGAATCAAATCTTGTCCCTCGACTTCGTAGATCCGTGCTAAAAGTTCACCGGAAATGACGCCAATATAGCAGTCGTATATCTCATTATCACCTCTGACCTTAATCAGGGGTAAAGATGCACCATACTTTTTCTTTAGTTTTACAACAAGCTGGCGCTCTACAGCAGCACCGCCAAGGACACTTTGATACAGTCTTTCAATATCCCAAACATCGAAACGAATAGATACTTTTCCGTGACGGGTGTCCTCCGGAATATATTGAATGGTTTCATCGTTGGTCAGCAAAATGATATTGACAGTTTCAATGTCAGCCTTATGAGCTTTGATAAACTCATACGCCTGATAACCATCACTAGACTCTTCTAATGCCTCAAACGACTCAGTACCGCAAGTTTTGTAGAACTTCAGAGCTTTTTTCAGAAGTCTGTCGATTTCGGTTTTCTTTACCTTTTCCGGCTGTGGCTTAGCCTGATACTTACTCACAAGCAGAGTAAGAGAACGAAAATACTCACTGAAAGCATAGCCGTCCAGTTTCATATTCTCGCCATCTTTTTTGAAATCCACCAGTGTGCAGTCCGAAACAAGGGTTTCACCCGCTTCTGTGAGGTAGGACAGAAACAAAGTTTTGAAGGCTGTATTCGTAGAAATAGGGCCATTCTCTTTTACATAGCCAAGAACTTCATCTCGAAATTCTCCATAGAATTCAAGGATTTTCTCATTTACCACATTAGGCCCCTCCCTTCAAAACTTCAAATACAGATTTTATATCTTGGGCATACGGCATACAAAGCATAATACTGATTCGATATGTAAGATCTGCAACACCCAGTGGTACAGCTTCTTTTGTGATTCTTGGGAACCCCTGCTCCACGGCAAAGCAATAAAGATCTCGCTGGTAGTATCCTGCGGTATAACTATCTGCAGCTTCATCAAAATAGCCGTACTTCTTTAGTTTTTCATCAAACTTTTGCAGGCTCGATACATCTTCACTCAACCTGCTGCGAATGGCTGCAATTCGTTCCGGCAGTTTTTCACCCCCCGCTGTGACTTCTGCGAAGCGCATAGAAACGCAGGAATAATTTTCCCGGAATATCACCATTATCCAGCTGATATTCACTACTGATATGTACAAAATATGGAGCCTGTGCAGAGGTGGTCTTCACTTCAACTGCATGAGGGCCAAAGTAGAAATCATGGGTTTCATCTTCACTGCCAGCCCAATGTGAAACTGCTCCCACTCCTTGTGAATCCAAGCACTCACCCAAAAACAGCAACTCTCCATAAAGTCCCTGCTGACGCTCTTCAGACATCAGCAGCTCTTTATCAGCAGCAAAAAACTCCTTCCACTTTGTTAGAACTGTGATGATGACAGATAAGGACTCCTCGGTGTTTTCTGCTGCTTCCAACTGGCTTCTCAGGTCTTCAACAACAATTTCAAAAATGTCACTGGCGCTATTTGGCAGCTGAGAAAGACCAACAAAAGGCGTATCAATTCCATATACTGGCAGTGTAGCTGTTTCAATTTCAACGCCTTTCCAGTGCGGAAATCTGCTCTTAGGAGCTTCTGAAGTCACAGATAAAAACGCTGAGCGCATTCTTGTGGCAACATTAACTGCAAACGCAATCATGATACCATTGTCAAACTTCACCAGACGCATTGCAAAATGGGAAGTCTGGCCTGTCCCTGCAGATATATCGGACAATATTCCGTTGTAAACATCAGCCGTAAAACTCATTGCTGTCTTTCTCCAATGCAATATCATTCATCCGATAGGATTTGAGGTCACCCTTTCCCTTTCGATCAGGAAATACCGCAGCAAATCCAAAGGGCGGCTTGTGGTCCCCACGTTCATCAGTCAGTCGTCCTGCTTGCCCAATAGGGTACAGAATTAAAAATCCATTTGTGAATGGTCTTGTTTCTCTGCGAATAATTTCACTGATTTTTGTCTTAGAAGGATCATTTTTATATTTTTCTTTCAGTTCCAAAACTCGCTTATATGTATCGTTGTCATAATCCATATACTCATGATCTGCAGATGTCATAGTATGGATAGAGGCGGTTGTTTCGGAGAAATCTACACCAGTACCTTCTCTTCTAAGAATACCTCCTCCTACGTCCTGCAAATCAGCAATATTGAATTTTTCTCCATTATCCATGTTTATCAGACAAACAGTCCATGATTTAACTCCGCCAATCCCATCTGCATTCATGGTGCGAATATAATCCGCCATGTATTTGCTGTTTGCTCTGGTTGCAGTTTTGGATGTCTCATAAGCCTCAAAAAAGTTTGCAACATCGTGGGCAGAGACACCCTGATAGAAGAAATGGTCACCAGGAGCTTTTCTTCCAAGTTTCTGCTGATATTGTTCTGCTGTTATACGGCAGCCTTTAATCGCATACAAGAGATCTTCGACAGCTTCGAAGTTTCTATCGTATTGCTCACCATCAATGTCAAAAACACGAGTCTGGCTCAGCTTACAGCTGAAATCCCGCTTAAACTCTTGACCTGTTCTCATCTTGTTTCGACTGGTAATTTCCAGTATCGGATGAGATGCTACACGCAAGCCAAAATCCTTTGGCGTCTGAACAACGCTGTTCATAAAGTCAAACTGTGCAGAAAGGTCTTCGGTAGCCATGGATATATGGGAAAAGCTTGCATAAAGAGTGGACGTAGTAAACAGTCTGCAGGCATCCAAGTAGCCTGGGCGGAAGCCAAACCAGCGCCCCATCTGCATCAACGTATCGTATGTATTGGAGCTGCGAGTAAAATAGCTTACAGTCAGACCTTCCAGCGTCAGGCCTCTAGAAAGTTTATCTCCGCCGATTACAATGACATTGAAGGGCTTTCCCTCATGGCTTTTATAAAGCAAAACATCTTCGCTCTTGCCATTGACGCTGTAAACGCTGATTTCTTTGTCCGCGATCAAGCGCTTAATTTCAGTCCAGATACAGTTCCAACTGACATCATTACATTCAGACATATACTTGCTGAACTGAATTCTCATTTTGCTTGTAGTAGGTATGTAGTCATTCTCCCAAATGGATTTAAACTCGTTCTCAATCCCAGGAGCATTCATTCGCACGAAATTTGCAATCTCTTCATCAAAGTATTTTTGAATTTTCCGCTTTACTTTGTTTTGCTGACCTACAAATCGGACAATATGGACCAGCATTGTATTAGGCTTGTTTCTTTGTCCTCTGCAGTTTCTAAGTGCAGTAGACAGAAGGAAGTATTTTACTGCCAGTTTAAGCTCCTTGGGAAGTTCACCAACCTCATCAGTAGATTTTGTGCCCTTGCCAAGATAGGATGCTCCATCCACGATTTTTCGATAAAGTGGCATCGTGGGGATATCCTCGTCATTGCCTAATCCAAAGAACTCTCTTGCACCAACATACTGATCTGCCCTTGGAGATCTGTAAATAAAGTCTCTGGGGAAAAGATCCGTTCCATATTTTTCATCATCAATATGCGGAGGAATAAAAATATTGGCAAAGGGCGTAGCAGTATAACCAATGTAGGAACGACATTCAAAGATGCCCAGCAGTTCCCGAATCAAGCCATTGATGGTAGTAGGATTATAGTCATCCAGAACATTTCCTTGCTCATCATAGCTTTCATTCGTATTGATGGAAGCCTGATCTGCCTCATCATCAATAATGAGTGCAGGATATTTCGCAGGAATTCTCTTTTTATCGTCTATAATCTCCGCACAATGGTTTTTTCGGAAAAATCGAAGAATTCTGCGCAGAACAGAAGCGTTCTTTTTTGTAACGATCATAAACGGAGGCATCATAGATACACCTTCCGTCTTTTTATTGACGTCACCCTTTTCATCTCGAGTCGTAATCGACTGGACTACGGTTTCCACCTGATTGTGCGGTCCTACGCCAACACCAATTACGTTTCGCTCTCGAGTCATATCTCCAATGTATTCTAGGCTTGTTTCATATCCCAGAACTTCTTCATCAATACGGGATTGAGTCTGGCTGCGCAGGCTGTTATGAATACCCGACAGCACAATCACAATGCGATATCCAGCATCATAAGCCTTATTGATCATACCGATATAATGGGCTGTTTTACCGGACTGAACATAACCAAATACCATGCCCATCCGCTCGGAGGCTGTTCCTTGTCTGGGATTTGCCAAGGCATTCATAATCTCATCAGTGGAAGAGTTGATATCCTCAACAGCAGAAATACTCCAAGCTGGTTTATTCACCAAATAGTCGTAATAGCGGCTCCAATATTCTGACTTGAATGAAGGCTCCATTTTAAGCTCATCCCACCAAGTTTTGTCTTCCAAATCGGGATTAATTACACCGATAGAAGGTTCCGTGTAGGCTGTTACTTCACTGAACAGAAAGCGCTTAAAGCGATCTATATCAGAAATCAGATTCAGACCGCTGAACTTCTCTGCTGTCTGTTCAACCGCGGTAGCAATGTCCATGTGTTCTTCTTTTACAAGCTTCTCGCAAAATCCGTAGCCGCTTTTGTATAAACTAATTTCTATATCGTTTAGATTTTTCGGAGTGTTAATCATTGTGCTTCCCCCACCAATCTGATGATATCCTCCCGGAGATGTCTATAATTTGCCATATCCAATAGCGTGGACTGTGTTTCTTCTTTGGTAAATCCCTGTGACAAGAAGAGAGTAATCATATCTGTAAGTTCTTTGATCTGCATCTTATATTCCAGAGATGTCTTATCCGGTTCTGTATCCGCTTTTCCTTTCTGCAAAGAATCTGTAACTCCAGACTGCATGAAAGGAGCAAAGTTCTCAACCAGAGCGAGATATGCTGACAGGGTCGCTTTACCCTGGTCATCAAGCTGATTCTTGATATTGTTCAACAAGGAGTGTTTTCTGTTGATATGGAAAGAATATCGACCATTCTTTTTCCGCTGCTCCCATACATAATCCAGATTTGGGGCACTGACATTGGACTTTGAATAGCTTCCCCGAGAATTGTATACACGAGCTGAGGCTTCCGTACAGATATCAATCTCTCGCTCTACGGATTCCTTGACATAGATGGGAAGCGATGCTGTTGACTTCTTGATATCGATCTTCCAATCCTCATCGCTGGCTGATGTAATATCAATCTTAATACGAGCCAGATTGTATGCAGGTTCCTTCTTTATGTAGTCAAACCATGTCCCACAAATAATCAGGCGTCTGTTTCTGTAAACATAAACACCCTGGTGATAGTTCCATCCTTTGGGGCCGCCCGCTGCTTGATAGTCATCGTCAGACGCGAATTTTGTTTTATGAGGCAGGACATAAGGCTGAATCGTTACTTCTGCACTGCCGTCTTTTGAAAACACCGATTCTTCAGGAAGTTCCTGTGTTGCGCCGTTCTCCAAAATAAACGGATTCCATGCCTTGATTGGATTGCCATTCAGCTCCAAAATGAGATCATCTTCTTCAATAAATCGATGAAATGTAAGTGCTAGATGCTTCTCCGTTTTACCTGCAATCCGATAGAATTTACTCTTGGCTTTCTTTTCGTCATCGCTGTCTATCACACGATCCAGATGCTCAATAACAACAATCGTTCCTTGCTCACCCATCTGGGATGAAAACTCGGAGATTTCGCTTTCATCTCGAATAATCAGATTCCACCCAATCGCTGGAATCTGATCCAAATCCCAGGAGGCATTGCTTACAACAGAGTCTGATTTTGTAACAACAGTCAGCTTCTTTCCAAGAGAGAATGCTGCTGTTTTCATACCCATACCAAATCGTCCCAGGTCGCCTTCATCTCTGATTTTATTTGGATCAGAAGAGCCTATGCGCATATTCTCAATCAGATCTGTTTCACTCATGCCCAGGCCATCATCGGAAATCACGATTCGTCTCTTTGCCCAGTCGAATAGGATCTTGATTTCATGGGCCTGTGCGGAAATACAGTTGTCAACAATATCCGCAATCGCAGTCTCTTCGTTATATCCTACAGAGCGTAAGGAGGCCAGCAGTAATTTTGCTTCTGGAATAGATTGAATTTTCTCTGGCATACTGTACCTCCTCTGTTAATCAGACACTACGCCGTTTTTTGCGTACTTTCCAGATTTCACTCTAGCATCTTTTGGCTTTTCAGCATTTGCAGGAATCACCCATGAATATCCAATTTTTACAGCACCAGGAATACGCCTTTCAACGCAAAGTACCTGTATCCGGCGAACAGAAATTCCCCATTTCTCAGAAATCTGTCGGATTGAACAATACTCCATCATATGGCCTCCTAAATATGCTATAGAACTTCCATAAAAGCTGTTGCTTCGACAAAATTATACAAAATATAGTATATACCAAACTGCGAATAAAGTCAATTTAACACATTGAAACATTGTAGGTTTTAGCACCTTTCTCTGAAAACTGAAATTCTTCCTATGCTTTCTCAGAGCTGAGTTGTCAGAGTTTTTATTCTTCATAAACCAATTTACCCAAAAAGATTAAAACTAACTTGGCAAGCAATGCGTGTGAATAGCCACACACAAGACTGGCAAGCAATGCGAGTGTTAATACACACTCACATTTCCTGCAGTCTGCTTGTTGGGGGCAGCGCCCCCAAGCCCCTTTTGAACACAGAATTTCATTCTGTGGCTGCGCGTTCTGCGAACGCTTTGAAAGGGTACGCCAAAGTGCCGTCCCCTTTAAGATGCCATGGAACAAATCGTTCCACCCTTACTTCCTGATGGCTGTCGCGAAACACAGTTACTTTCTCTATACGCGTGGGCAAAAGGCCTACCCATCCTTCACTTTTACTCCGCACCTCGTACCTTGTTTCAAAGTACGAGGACATTCCTTAATGTTTATATGGTACGCCCTAAAATAGGGCTCACCTGGAAAGATGGGGTGGCAAAACACCACCTCACATTTTATTTCCCGCAACGATAGCGACGGTCGCAACGGTGCTGGGAGTACCCCTCAAAACACCGTCGCGACCGTTGCAAGCGTCGCGCTTTACTTGATTACTTCAACCATAGGTGCTTCTATCACCATGTAGGTCAGCCGGATGCGCCGTCCGGCGTGCTTGGTTTTGTTTTCGTACTTCACCTGATGTTCTTCCAGCAGGCGGCTGGCATTCACATTCAAATGCTTGGTCAGGCGGTTCACTGCCATATCCAACCGAAGGGCTTCGGTAAGCTCTGTTGGGCTGCCTTCCCATTCGCGGTTCTCGTCAGATACGATTTTCGCTACCGCTTCCAGCACCGGGTCCGAAGGTTGCTTCCAAAGCTCATTCTCCGCATGGTCAAGGAGCCATACCAAATGCTCCTGGTCCTTACTTAGATACAGCCGCTGATCCGGCTGATCTCGTCCGCTAATTTCCAGTGTGGCCTTTCCGTCAGTTCGTTTTTCTTTCTGCATAATGAGTGCCCCATCTGCACAGCCCGACAGTCCGGTGGTGCCGGAAATCTTCTCAAAGCTATCTCCTGCAGGCTGCTTTCTGGTGTGGTGGACGATCAGGATGCAAACTCCATGCCGGTCTGCAAATTGTTTCAGTTTTCCAATCACCTCATAATCGCTGGAATAACTGTAGTTATCGCTCACCATCTCCCGGACTTTTTGCAGGGTATCCACGATAATGAGCTTGGTGTCGCTGTGTTCCCGGACAAATTTTTCAAGTTGTTCATCCAGACCGCTGCCGATCATCTTGGCACTGGTAGCAAAGTGGAGAGAGCTTGTCCCCTCCACACCGAACATACGGAACATCCTGCGCTGCAAACGGCTTTCGTCATCTTCCAGAGCAAGATAGAGGACCGTTCCCTGATGAACCTTGTAGCCCCACAAATCCTGCCCGGTGCTGACATGGTGGGCGATCTGCGCAACCAGAAAAGATTTGCCGATTTTGGGCGCTCCGGCAAGGATATATGCTCCAGTATAGAGCAGGTTTTCAATCACTGCGGACTTTACCTCAAACACATTGTCCATAAGTTCGTCCAGGGTTACAGTGTGCAGGTAAGCCGGGTCGCTCATGCGCTGTATCCTGCGGTACATTTCCTCCAGGCTTTCCTGAGGGTTTACAACTTCATCGTTGATTTCTCCCTTGGAAGTGGTTATACTAATGTCAGAGTTTTTAGAGATTGACTGCCCATCGTCTGCGCCAACAGATGAGTCCTGGGTGGTCATTTTCTTTTTCTCATCGATCATAGGCAATATCCTCCTGCATTCCTTTCATAATGATTGTGATCATCTGAATGGTGTCCAGCAAATCATCGTTTACCCCCTGCCCGGCTTCAATCCGGCGCAGCTCGTCCAGCACAGCGGCCAGCTGGTCCCGTAGCGCCTTGTAGACCCTGGGGTTTCCCTGGACCACCACATCCCGGCAAAGCAGCCGCCGGATGATGTAATCCTGCTTGGTCAGTCCGGTGAGCTTGACTGCTGTTTCAATCTGGGCATCTTCCTCCGGGGAGACCCGGAAAGCTACAGTCTTGTTCCTCCAACGGTTGTGCTTGTCTAAATTCTTTGCTGACATTGTTAATTACCCCTTTCCATGTTCAATTTATCTGCCATTTCCGTTTGCTTGGACGGAAACAGATGTGCATAATTGTAAGTGATGTCGATGCTCTCATGTCCCACCCGGTCTGCGATGGCTGTGGCCGAGAACCCCATGTCGATGAGAAGCGAAACCGCACTGTGACGAATATCGTGGATTCGGATGCGCGGGACTCCGGCCTCTTTGGAACCCCGATCCATCTCCCGGTGGAGATAACTCTTGGTGATGGTGAACATTCGGTCATCTGCTCCGATTCCGTAGAGCATTTTGAGGTAATCCTGAATTTCCTCTGCCAGAAACTGCGGCATAGTGATGACCCGATTACTCTTTTCGGTTTTTGGAGTGGTAATCAAATCCTGCCCATTCAGCCGCTGATAGGATTTGTTGATGGTGACAGTGCGCTTCTCAAAGTCAAAGTCCGCCGGGGTAAGAGCCAAAAGTTCTCCCTCTCGAATACCGCACCAGTAAAGTATCTCAAAAGCATAGAAGGACAGCGGCTTGTCCATCATCACCTCAGCGAACTTCAAATACTGCTCCTTGGTCCAGAACATCATCTCCCGGTTTTTCTTTTTCCCCATACTGCCAGCCTTTTTACAAGGGTTATCCCGGAGGTTGTAGTACCGAACCGCGTGGTTGAAGATGGCGCTGAGCTGGTTGTGAACCGTCTTAAGGTACACAGGTGAATAGGATTGACCCTTTTCATCTTTGTGGTTCAGCATCTCGTTCTGCCAGGTGATGATCTGTTGTGCGGTGATGTTGCACATCTTCAGCTTGCCGAAGTAGGGGAGCAGTTTGGTGCGGATAATGTGCTCCTTTGTGGCCCAGGTGTTTTCCTTGAGTCGGGTCTTCATATCCGCTGTGTAAAGTTCCACAAAGCTTTTGAAGTTCATATCCAGATCAGCACTGGTTTTATGAACCTGTTCACGCTCCCAGGCCTGCGCCTCTCGCTTAGTCTTAAAACCGCGCTTTTGGGTCTGCTTCCGCTCACCATTCCAATCGGTATAGCGATAAACTGCTCGCCAGGTGCCGGTTTTTTCTTCCTTGTAAACTGCCATTATGACTCCTCCTTTGCTGTTTTGGTATAGTAATACTTCTCCCTGAAGAATTCTCGATTGACGCGGCCGGAGATGGTCAGATACCCTTTCTCCTGCAATTCTTCGTTAAGCCCATGGATCACTTTGTAGGCGTGGGATTTGGAGATGCCCAATTCCTGAGCAACTTCGTCTGCTCGCATAAAACTCTGTTTCTGCATAAATAAAATACCTTCCTTTCCTCGTTGATTTGTTTCTGTCTGCCAATTTTGTTTTTCATAAAGACCTCCTCACTCTCTACTGCCACTTTTTTCAGATTTTGCACCCAAGAATTTTGAAAAAAGTTTCTTCAGTTATTTTAGCTAAGCAAAAATGCTTTGTTTATTGTAATTATACTAAGCATAATAGCTTATGTCAATCGGCACACGCAAAATAAATTAAATAAAATTGTTTAGTATTCTCTTGACTTTCCTAAGCATTTCTGCTACGCTTTTTATAAAGACAACCAACGATTGGAGTTGATGATATGGCGATTGGTGAACGAATTCACTTTTTCCGTCTCCTGCGGGGGATGACACAAAAATATCTCGGCATGTCACTGGGCTTCCCGGAGAAGTCTGCTGATGTGCGCCTTGCACAGTACGAAACAGGATCAAGAACCCCAAAGGCAGACCTGACCGCTGCCCTGGCTGAGGTACTGGATGTTTCACCCTGTGCGCTTTCTGTCCCGGACATAGACTCCTATGTAGGGCTCATGCACACCCTGTTTACCCTTGAGGACAACTACGGGCTCAAGATCAGCGAGACGGATGGAGAAGTCTGCTTGAAGGTTGATGCGCGGAAGAGCAAGGACGCCGCCCGGCTGCACGAAATGCTCTGCTCCTGGCAACAGGTTGCTGCCATGTTGGAGGCAGGTGAGATCTCCAAAGAGGATTACGACAAGTGGCGCTACCACTACCCTGAGTTTGACAAGGCTCAGAACTATGTGAAGGTGCCGCCCCAGGATTTCGCTTGATCATCTCACTTGTAGGCCATGAGAGGGGCCGTTTGTTGCACAGGACAATAATAAAAAGAAAAAGAGAGCTAACTGACTAATCAAAATCAGTTAGCTCTCTTTTTATGAATAATGAAAAAATGTTGCCATTTCGTTGCCACAGAGGGCATCAAACCTTAGAAAACCCAGTCATTTCGGGCTTTTTGGGGGCTCTGAAATTATTCCCACTCAATCGTCGCCGGAGGCTTTGGTGAGATATCATACAACACGCGATTAACACCTGCCACCTCGCTTAGAATGCGTTTGGTGATCGTTTCGAGCACCGCCCAATCAATGCGCTCAATCTCCGCCGTCATCGCATCCACCGTATTGATGGCGCGCAGGATCACCGGGTATTCAAAGCTGCGGGCATTATCGCGCACGCCTACGGATTTAAAATCCGGCACGACGGTAAAATACTGCCACACCTTTTTGTCGAGCCCTGCATTGTGAAACTCCTCGCGTAAAATCGCATCGGATTCCCGCACGGCCTCCAACCGGTCGCGCGTGATCGCGCCGAGGCAGCGCACGCCGAGGCCCGGGCCCGGGAAAGGCTGGCGGTAGACCATGCTGTCTGGCAGGCCCAAGGCCACGCCACAAGCGCGTACCTCATCCTTAAAGAGCTGGCGCAGCGGCTCAACGAGCTCAAACGCCAAATCCTCCGGCAGGCCGCCAACGTTATGATGAGATTTGACCATTTTAGCGGTTTTCGTGCCGCTCTCGACGATATCCGGGTAGATCGTGCCCTGTGCAAGAAAATCGATTCCCTCGAGCTTGCGGGCCTCTTCCTCGAACACACGAATAAATTCCGCGCCGATAATTTTGCGTTTCTGCTCCGGATCAGCCACACCCGCGAGCTTTGAGAGGAAACGCTCGCTCGCATCCACATAGACAAGGTTTGCGTTCATCTGATTGCGGAACACCTCAACCACCTGCTCCGGCTCGCCCTTGCGCAGCAGGCCATGGTTGACATGCACACAGGTCAGTTGATTGCCGATCGCCTTTAAAAGCAGTGCGGCGACCACCGAGGAATCTACGCCGCCTGAGAGCGCGAGCAACACCTTTTTATCACCCACCTGGCGGCGGACAAGGTCGATCTGATCCGCAATGAAATTCTCCATATTCCAGTTCGCTTGCGCCTGGCATTTGCCGAAAACAAAGCTTTCCAGCTCCTTTTTCACAGCTGCTTCCTCCTGCGGCCAGGGCTCCTTGCGCACAAAAACCTGCGCGCGATCCGTATGCGCCTGCGCCGCCGGGTGGCAGACGGCCAGCACAGGCAGGCCGCAAGCGTAAATCTCCGGAGCTGCGTCGATGGAAACGCCGTCCACAACGCGGTTCGGCCCGCCGTTGAGAATCACGCCCTTCACGTTTGGCAGAGCAGCAAGCTCCTCCGGCGTGACGTCGTGGGGATAAATTTCACTGTATACGCCCAACGCGCGGATGGCACGGGCGGTGGCGGTGTTTTCGGTGCAGCCGAGGTCTAAAATGACAATCATATCCTGCTTCATGCGGGCAACAACCTTTCTATCTCAATACAAAATGGATACGAACATTTGCTTTTTGCTTACAGCAGCGTGGCGCGCAGCTCCTCCGCGGAAGCCGGGTGCAAGTAAGCAGGGGCGATATCCAACACCGTTTTGCAGCCGGTCTGCCCCTCCTGGTGGAGGCGATGGGCAGCCCTTGCATAAGCAGTTAAAATGCTCGAGGTGAATTCCGGGTTGGAATCGAGCTTCAAGCTATATTCGATGATGTGATGGTTCGGAAGCTGATCCCCGTCCGGGGAGTCGGATTCCCAGCCCGTGGCGCCGCAACGGAACACCCTGCCTCCATGCGGAATACCGCTGTGCTCTCGCTTCATCTCTTCCTCACTGATGAAATGGACGGTGGTATCATAATCCGCAAAATAGTTCGGCATGGTCTTAATCGCTTCCTCAATCTTGGCGCGATCCGCACCCTCTTGCGCAACGACAAAGCATTCGCGCGTGTGCTTTTCCCGCGTGGTGAGCGTCGGGTTTTCCCCGCTGCGCACCCGCTCAAGCGCAGCTTCCACGGGGATGGTATATTGCCTGGCATCCTTCACGCCCTCAATGCGGCGCACTGCGTCGGAATGCCCCTGGCTGACGCCCTTGCCCCAGAAGGTATAGTCTTTCCCGTTCGGCAGAATTGCCTGGGAAATAACGCGGTTGAGAGAAAACATGCCCGGATCCCAGCCCACGGAGATAATTCCGATGGTATGGGCCTTTCTACAGGCCGCGTCCACCCGGCTAAAGTGCTCCGGGATTTTTGCATGGGTGTCGAAGCTGTCGATCACGTTGAAATACTGCGCAAGCTCCGGCGTTTGCTCCGGCAAATCGTTCGCACTGCCACCGCAGAGGATCATCACGTCAATCTGATCCCGAAGTTTTGCAGCGTCGCTCATGCGGTAAACGGGCACGCCCGTGTGCGTTTTGATGGAGGCGGGGTTGCGCCGGGTAAGCAAAGCGACCAACTCCAAATCAGGCGCATGATGCACGGCGCATTCCACACCGCGGCCTAAGTTGCCATATCCTGCAATACCAATTCTAATCTTCAAGTAGGATCTTCCCTTCGCTGTAGATTTGCCTGGGAGAAAGCCCGGACTTCCGAACCGGCCGTTTCATTGTTTTACCCGGGCATGTCCAACTGCTGATAATTTTAAAAAAATCGTATTTAGTATACCACAGATTATTTCTTCTGAAAAGCATTCGTTTTCCACAAATCAAACCATTTCAAGACAATATATTCTCAGTCAATATCCCGGACGGCACTCTGCTGTGGGAGGAGAAAGGTTTTGAGAATCCGCCGTGCACCGAGCTGGACTCCTTCAATGAAGTGGTCGAGACCGTTGAAGCGCCGCATTTCGCCCTACGCGATAACCTGAAATACAAATGGCGGGCAATCGGTTTGATTGCCCGCCGCAAACCAAAACAAAAAAATCAAGAGACAAATCCGTTTAATCTGTCAGGTTATCAAAATACCCCTGCACGAGCACAACCGGCGTTCCCTTATCCCCCGACCCGCTCGTCAGGTCGCACAACGAGCCGATCAGGTCGGTAATCCGGCGGGGCGTCGTGCCTTGAGAGGCCATGTCGCCCACCAAATCGTCCTTTTTCTCCCGAATGCGTTGTTCAACGGCCTGCCGCAGCGCGTCTCCGGACAAATCCGCAAAATCGTTATCCGCCAGGTATTTGAGCTTGATCTCATTGGGCGTGCCTTCGAGCCCCGGCGTGTTCGCAACCGATACGCAGGGGTCGGCAAGCTCCCAGATCCGCCCAACCGGATCTTTGAACGCTCCGTCGCCATAAACCATCACTTCGATCTGCTTGCCTGTCTTTTCCAGAAGGCCCTTCTGGATATCGAGCACCAGCCCGCCGCAATCCCGCGGGAACAGCTTGACCGTGTTTTCCGTGGATTTATTCGAGCCGAGCAGACCATATGCTTCATTGCAGCCGCTGCCATTCACCGGCGCGTTTAGAATATCGTCCAGTCCGCACACGCGGCGCGCGCCCGCTTCCCGCAGGATGCGCTTGGTGCGTACGCGGGTATGGATATCGCAGCAAAGCACATCCTGCGTATGCTGCAAAATGACGCGCGGGTCGTTTGCAAACAGGATTTCACATTCCGCGCCTTCCTCTCGGATCAGATCGCCATAATACTGGACATAATCAACGTTTGTAAAGGGATGCCTGTTTTCCCCAAACAACGCGCGATATTTTTCCAGCGTCAGCACGTCGCTGTAGGGGTTCACGCCAGCCTGATCGACCTGGTCAAGCGTAATTAGCTCATTGCCGACTTCATCGCTCGGGTAGCTGAGCATCAGCACCACCTTCTGCGCGCCCTGCGCGATGCCACGCAGGCAGATGGCAAAACGGTTGCGGGAAAGGATCGGGAAAAGACCGCCGATCGTGCCGCCGCCGAGCTTTGCCTTCACGTCGGATGCGATGTCAGCGGTTGAAGCGTAATTGCCCTGCGCGCGGGCGACGACCGATTCCGTGATCGAAACAACGTCCCTGTCCCGCAGGGAAAAGCCCTCTGCCTTTGCGGCTGCCGTGACGCTTTCAACGACGATCCGGGCGAGATCGTCCCCTTCCCGGATGATGGGGCAGCGGATGCCCCTCGATATGGTTCCAACTTTACGTTCCATTGCATGATCTCCAAACTGTAATGATTTAAAACGTTGCCTTTCCTATCATAATACAAAAACGGCGAAAGGGAAAGAAAAATTGAGAAATTGCATGCAAAAAATCTTTTGCCCAGCAATATGCGGGCGGCTGAAACCCCGCCCGGAAAGGGTACAAAATTCACGCACAAGCCCTTCTCCTCCTTGCATATCGTATGGCTGTGTGCTATTGTACAAACAACCAACAAGGAAGGAGGGCTTGTTTTGTCAATGAAAAGCACCATGACAATCCGCTTGGATTTCGGCCGCGGCAGCTTTCACGCGAGCGCACACATCACATGCCCCCAAAACAGAAAAAACGGCTCACGTTTGCTTTGAACAACGACCTCACAATCACCTCTCTCACCGGAAATGTGCCCGTTACCTTCCGTAAGGCCGGGGAAGCCTCGCTCCCGTTCAGGCCCTTGGCCCAAAGGGTCGAGATTACGGGCAGCGGGCCGGTCAAAGAGGCGGTGATCGAATACGAAGGCTCGGTGCAGTTTGATCCGGCGCAGCGGAAGAATTGGAACAATATCATCACGGAAGATATCGTTTCAATGAACTGGTATTCCATCTGGTATCCACAGGAGCTATCCGTCAGGCTATCCCATGGCAAGATCATTGTGCTTCACGGGCAGCATTGGGTTGTGGTGAAAGCAGCCTGCAACAGGGAGAACGGCACATGGGAATATGGCTCCAACGGGGTTGACCCCTATAATATCGTCGCCTACCGGAAAGAAAAATTGCAGGTGATCTCCAACCGTTATATGAACATCTATACCGTTGACAGCAGCATCGCGGCCATCGCCCAAACCGCGCAGCGCGCGTATCAGCAGGTGATGGAATATTACAATGGGAACTTATTCCGCAAGAAAAAGCTCCCCGTTCTAGATGTAACTTGCATCGCCCCGGCGATTTCCATTCCCGAAGCGGCTTACCAGCGAAAAGGGTTGATGTGGTGTTCCTCCATCGGGAGCAATGAGATTGAAGCCGCTAGGCTTCTTGCGCATGAAACCGCGCACAACTGGTGCCGCGGCGCGGATTGTAACAGCTGGGAGGATTGGTTAAATGAAACCACAGCGGAGTGGTCCGTTTTGCTGTTCGCGCTGAGGACTCATCAAAAAGCCTTATTTGACGCCGTCTTAATCCCCAAGCTGGAGCGTTACGGCTCCCTGCCGCCGATTCGGACCCCCGATGGGTCGCGCCCGGAAGGCGTGCATGATAAGGGGACTGTTCTGTTTTATCAAATCTATCAGGCAACCGATTGTGAAACGATGGAAAAAACAGTCAGATGCTTTTCACAATTGATCGTAAAGAATACCCGCAATTTTTTGAGGCAGCTTAGGCTGATTGGCCTTGCGAATGTGGCCGACCTGATTGAGCGGGGCCTGACCGAATAAATCCGCCGCGACCCCAAGCTCGAACAGCACTTCCTCCACCATCCCCTTTTCCGTTTTGTTCAAATTGGCGGCCAGCATTTCGTCGGGCTGCTCCTGCCGCTGCTTTCGGCATTGTGGCCTGGAGGTTTTTCAGGGAGCGAGCCAGCAGGTTATCTAAGAATTCGTTCCATTCTTCATTTTTGCTCATTGCTTTTAATGCCTTTCAAAAATCGTGCAACCCTTGAACGAAATCACATGCGCATACATAGGATCATTTGCAAGCATCTGAATTTCTAGTATAATAGCTTCAAACAAAGTTTGAAGCATTGGTAAATGCCTGTCGGCGCGAAACGCCTCCTGCCGCGATGCGGCAACGTCATTTTTCGCAGGGAGTATTTATATATGTGGTATAATATTTACGCTGTAATTGTCTTTTAGACAGTTGCCGGCTGGGGAAGCGGCTGATTCTTTCGCGAGAGGGAGCCGCTTCCTTTCATTTTTTGAGGTCATCATGCATTTTCCGAACACCTCTGCGAACCACTTCGTGATCCCTGATTGATAATGATAAACATCGGGGCCGTCATTCCAGTGCACCCTTCCGCCAGGGAGCACCCAAACCCAAAATAAATGTGGCAGGCAATCAAATTGATTCCCTGCCACATAAATAAAAATTATATCCATTGCCGAAGGCAAAGCCGCCTTCCCGCCCACCTGGAAGAAACGCGGCGCCGCCGCGCGGAGCGGGTGATTTTTATCCCGACAGCGCTTCCTCATTCCCACTCCACCGTCGCCGGCGGCTTCGTCGTGATATCATAAACCACCCGGTTTACATTTGGCACCTCGTTCGTGATCCTGCTCGATGCGCGCGCGAGCAGCTCATACGGCAATTGCGCCCACTCGGCCGTCATGAAATCGGTCGTCGTCACCGCGCGCAATGCAACGGTATAATCATACGTCCGCGCGTCGCCCATCACGCCGACGCTGCGCACATTCGTCAGCACCGCGAAATACTGGTTGACCTGCTTTTCAAGCCCCGCAGCGA
>OGOI01000522.1_pt1 | contig 33002 bp, 25 predicted proteins | sample 1552631 | NCBI WGS metagenome assembly OGOI01 (sample SAMEA2580204, study PRJEB22360) | human gut metagenome | biome: human gut; feature: human-associated habitat; material: faeces | place: Denmark | collected 2008/2010 | reverse complement strand
GCTGCTCCCAGGCTATACGCATCTTCAGCATGCTCAGCCTGTGCTGCTCGCGCATCATTTCATGGCGTACTACTGGATGTTCACGCGCGATTTCAATCGCTTGCGTCAAGCGTTCGACGCAGCCGATATGAATCCGCTCGGTTCGGCGGCGCTCGCAGGCACCACCTATCCGCTCGATCGTGATGCGACCACCCGAGCGCTTGGGTTCGCCGCGCCTATCCCGAATTCGCTCGATGCCGTTTCCGATCGCGATTTCCTGCTCGATCTCGATTACGCGGCAAGCGTGAGCATGATCCACCTTTCGCGCTTAGCGGAAGAGATCATCCTTTGGTCCACTTCGGAATTCGGTTTCATCACGCTCTCCGATGCGTTCTCGACCGGTTCGTCGATCATGCCGCAGAAGAAGAACCCCGATTTCGCGGAGCTCATCCGCGGCAAGTCGGGCCGTGTGGTCGGCGATCTCGTGGCGCTTCTCGTTACGATGAAATCGTTGCCGTTGGCTTACAACAAGGATCTCCAAGAAGACAAAGAGGGCGTGATCGATGCTGCGAAGACGCTCTATGATTGCCTTACCTGCATGGAAGGCATGATCGCCACCATGAAGATCAATAAGGATGCCATGCGCATCCAGGCTGAAAAGGGCTATTTGGCTGCAACCGATGTGGCCGATTATCTCGCAAAGAAGGGCATGCCGTTCAGGCAGGCGCATGAAGTGGTGGGCCATCTGGTGTTGCTTTGCGATAAGCGCGGCTGCAACTTGGATGATCTGAGCCTCGAAGACTTCAAAGCGGAAAGCGAGCTCTTCGAAGAGGACATCACGGGCGCGCTCGACCTCGAGAGCATCGTTGCGGCACGTACCACCTTCGGTGGCACGTCGCGCGAAGCGCTTCACGATCAGATGCAGCTTGCGGAAGATTCCTACACGCAAGACAACGACTATTTCTTCCAGAAGCAGCCCGCATAAGCTCGAGCGTTCATCATAAAAACCTTACAATTCTTGCTATTCTGTGGCTAAACCGTGTGAATCTTCACCCGTGGCATATGGCAGCCTTGTCGTTTACGCCGCCATGATAAAATACTTCACAGTGTATCCATGGAGGTAAGATGTCAGTTCGCACTCGTAAAAAGAGGGCACATCGCAAAAAGCGTCAACCGTTAAGCAAGGCAATGCTCGCTCTTGTTATCGTGCTGGTCATTTTTGGTGCCGGCGGCGTTGCGGTGGCTGCAGCCGCAGCGGTTTGGTTGCAGGATCTGCCCGATTATAAAGATTCGTCTGCTTTCAACTATGCGCAAAAGACCAGCGTCTATGCTAACGATGGCACCACGCTGCTCGCTGAATTCTACGTTGAGAATCGCGATCCGGTCGAACTTTCGGAAATGAGCGATTACGTGCTCGAAGGCACGGTCGCAACGGAAGACGAGCGCTTCTACGAACATGATGGTGTGGATATGATGGGTATTGCCCGCGCGATCGTGGTGAACCTTACCGGTACGGGTAGGGAAGGCGCTTCGACCATCACGCAGCAGTTCGTGCGCAATACGGTGCTTGCTGATGAAGCGAACGAATCTACGATCAAGCGAAAAGTGCGCGAAGCCTATATCTCGCTCGAACTCGAGAAGATGTTCAGCAAAGACGAGATACTTCAGATGTATCTCAATACCATCAACTATGGACAAGGCGCTTATGGTATCGAAGCGGCTTCGCAGCTCTATTTCTCGAAGCCGGCAAAAGACCTTACCTTGCCCGAAGCTGCGACGCTCATCGGCATTCCACAATCGCCCACCTATAACAACCCGGTCGACAATCCTGAGAACTGCTTAGCGCGCCGCAACCTCGTGCTCGATCGTATGCTCAGCAATAACTACATCACCCAAGAAGAACACGATGAAGCCCAGCAGACTCCGCTCACGCTCAACATAACGCGTGAAGAGGAAACCAACGGCATCATGAAGTACGACTATTTCACGAGCTATGTGCGCGACACGCTCTTGAAGGATTACTCGGTCAATGAAGTCTTCAAGGGTGGCTTGAACGTGAAGACCACGCTTGACCCGCACGTGCAAGACTTGGCTGAAGAGGCGGTAAACCGCAAGCTCGACAGCTTGCCGGAAAATCTCGAATGTGCCCTTGTGGCGATCGACCCTGACACTGGCTATATTCAAGCTATGGTAGGCGGGCGCGATTATAAGACCAACGAATTCAATCTTGCCACTCAGGCGAAGCGCCAGGCGGGCTCTTCATTCAAGACCTTCACGCTCTTGGCGGCATTGGACGAAGGCTATTCTCCCGAGACGAATCTGAACTGTACCTCAAAGGTGAAGATCGGCAATTGGGAAGTAGCGAACTACGGCAACGCTAACTATGGCACGCGCAGCATCGAGAGCGCATTCGCCGTTTCATCGAACACCGGCTTTGCGGAACTCTGTACCGAGATCGGCCCCGATAAGGTTGCTGATATGGCACACAAGTGCGGTATCGAATCGGATCTCGAGAGCGTTCCTTCCATCACACTCGGTGTTGAAGAGGTAAGCGTGCTCGAGATGGCTCAGGCCTATGCGACCATCGCTAACGGCGGCACGCTGCACAAGGCGAATTGCATCGAAGAGATCAAGGATTCGTCGGGTCAAGTCATCTATCACGCCGACACGCGTGGCGATAAGGTGCTCAATACCGATCTTACGCAAGCAGCGGTCGAAGTCATGGAGGGCGTTGTTCAGAAGGGCACGGGCCGCAACGCGGCGCTCTATAACGGACAGCCTGTTGGCGGCAAGACCGGCACGAGTGAAGACTACCGCGACAAGTGGTTCTGCGGCATCACGCCTCAGATCTCCGTTGCGATCTGGATCGGCGATCGCAATGAAAAATCGATGCCTACCTGGGTCGCGTGCGATAGCATCTTCGGCGATTTCGTGAACAAGCTCTTGCGTGGCCAAGAGAAGGAAGAATTCCCTGAAGGCGCAGGCACGATCAAGTTCACGAAGACCGATATCGGCCATGGATCGGGCGCGGAAGGTGAAACCGTTTCTGCTGAAGGCGAGAAGCCGGAAGAGGAAAAGAAGAAAGAAGAGAAGCCCAAACCTGATGATTCAGCCTCAAGTGGTAACTCAACCGGTCAAGGCAACCAAGGCAACCAAGGCGGCAGCTCAGGAAGTAGTGGCGGCAATTCTGGAGGATCCGGCTCATCAGGTGGCGATCAAGGTGGTGGTACGACCACGCCTCCATCAGGTGGAGAGGGCTCCTCTGGCTCATCGGGCGCTTCGCCTGAAGGATAGTCGTCTGAAGGATGGCTTTAGCGGCCATATAGAACGAGGGGGCACCTGTTCTCTCTTGTATTGGAAGAAACCGACTCGCAGAACTACGGATGAAGGATAGTATGAATAAGAACCATGAAGCTGTATCGATCTCGTCACGCATGGTGGCTTTTGCTGCCGCGATCGTTTTAGCATGCGCGCTTATGTTGAGCGGCTGTGCATCGAATGCTCAGCAGGCGAACGATCCCCAAACGCTCAATCGTCAGTACATGGCGAACGTGAATCAGATCATGGACGAGATCGATGCCCAGATGACCGAGTTCTCCACCATCGTCAAAGAGGGTGAGGTCGTTTCATTGAGCACCCAACTCGCTGCGATCAACAATTCGGTCGATAAGCTCAAGGCGCTTTCTGTCCCTGATGCTATGAAGGACATCCAGTCCGATTATCTTAAAGGCACCGAAGAGCTCCAAACAGCTTTTGCAGCCTATGTCGATCTCTACGAAGACGTCAAGGCACCTGAAAACGGAACGTTCGATTTCGCGACGTATGGCGATCGTTTGAACGATGTGAAGAGCCATTATGAAGCAGGAATCCAAGCGCTCGAAAGCGCTGATCAGAAAGCGGCGGATGCCTAGGCCTCTGCACACTGAATCTTTTATTTGTTCTGCACCGATGGACGCCCGTTTCATCGGTGCAGTAGTCTGTTATGGCAAGGAATATCGCGATGAAATCTGTTGAATTACTGGCACCTGCTGGCAACATGGCTGCCCTTCACGCTGCGGTGTGTGCGGGGGCTGATGCGGTCTATCTTGGCGCTTCTTCGTTCAATGCGCGCAGAAGCGCCGACAACTTCACGCTCGAAACATTGCGTGAGGCGTGCGACTATGCGCATCTGCGTGGTGTGAAGGTCTACCTTACCGTGAATACGATCATCCTTCCTTCGGAGCTCTATGATGCGCTCGAGCTCGTGCGTCAGGCGTATCGTGCAGGGGTAGATGCCTTCATCGTGCAAGATATCGGCCTGGCTCAAGAAATCGCGCGCACGATCCCGCAAACACGGGTGCATATCTCAACGCAGATGAATACCCACACGAAAGACGCGCTCGTTGCTGAGGCGGCACTGGGAGCCAAGCGCGTCACGCTGGCACGCGAGCTTTCGCTTGCGGAGGTAGCCGACTTGAGCCATTTTGCCGCGGAGCTCGGCATGGAGACGGAATGCTTCGCGCACGGCGCGCTTTGCGTCTGCTATTCGGGGCAGTGTTTCATGTCCTCAATGGTGGGCGGGCGCAGTGCGAATCGAGGCATGTGCGCGCAAGCATGTCGGTTGCCCTATGAACTGCGCAATCGCGCGCTGCGCAAGAGCCTCGATGCTCCTGGCGAGCATCTGCTCTCACCGAAGGATCTTTGCACGGCCGAGATCCTCCCGGAGCTCATCCGCGCGGGCGTTAGTTCGCTGAAGATCGAAGGGCGCATGAAGTCGCCCGAATACGTGGGCTGCGTGGTACGCGTCTATCGCAGCGTGCTCGATCGCTCCAATGCGTGGGCACGTGCTCAGATTGAAGATGGAGTGAGCGAGGAGAACTTCGATTGGGCGAACGCACCGCGCGCCACCGCCGAGGAGATCCAGGAGCTTTCAGAAGCCTTCTCACGCGGTTTCACCACCGCGTATCTGGAGGGCGAGCGCGGCAACGAGATCATGAGCTATGCGCGTCCAAACAACCGCGGAAGCTTTGCAGGGCGGATCGCGAACGTGAAGGGCAGTCGTATCGAGATCGATCCAGCGTTTCCGCTCGTGGCGGGGGATGTGCTCGAATTCTGGACGAACAAGGGCAACATCATCCACGAGATCGATGCGCCCGAAACGCTGCCGAGCGGCAGGGTCGTGCTCAAGATCGAGAAACCGCTTGGCAAGGGCGATCGTGTCTTTCGGGTGCGCAGTGCCGAAGCCGCATTCCGCGATGTGGCAGGCGAGCCACGCATCCCTCTTTCGATTCGCGTGAAGATGCACATCGGCCACCCGCTCGAGCTTGCGCTCGCAACGCCCGATCCTTGGGATGCAGCGCGCAAGGTCGAGGTCCTCGTTGAAGGTGCACCTATCGAGCCTGCTCGCACGAAAGCAGTGAGCGCTGAAGAGGTGATTGAGCACATCGACCGCTTAGGTTCGACTCCTTTCAAGCTCGATCACATCGAGGTCGAGCTCGATGAAGGGGTTGGCATCGGGTTCTCTGCGCTTCATAAGATCAGGGCGCAGGCCTGCGAGCAGCTTGAAGAAGCACTGCTCGCGCAGTATCACGAGCGCGTGCTCGAAAAAGCGCCTTCGCGTGTGTTCGCTCCGCGGATCCGTAAAGGCTCATGCAAGGTTGCGGTCTTAGCCACGAACCCAGCTTGTGCCCGCGCTGCAAAACGCGCTGGAGCAGATCTCATCTATGTGCTCGTGCATAACTACCGGCGCGGTGAAGCTATCATCGCGGGCCAACTTTCGCAAACCGCTGAGCAAGCAGGCTATCCCAAAGGGTGCATTCCGGTACTTCCTGTGGTTGCTCATGATGGCGATAGCGAAGCGCGCAATGGCTTTGACGTTTGGAAGCGTGTGCAGGAAAACAAGCCCGTTCTCGTGCAGAATCTCGGGCAGATCGTTCATGCCCGCGAGCTGGGAGCACAAGTTGAGATCGGACCGTACGTGCCGCTCACGAATCGCCTCGATATGCAGCTTGCTCACGATCTGGGTGCAACGCGCATTTGGCTTTCGTCCGAGCTCACCCTTCGCCAGATCGAAGAGTTGGGCGAGGTGAGCCCTGTGCTGCTTGGTGCGACCATCATGGGATACACCGAGCTCATGGTAACGGAGCACTGCTTGCTCATGAGCCAAGGTCCGTGCAATCGGGATTGCGCGCAGTGTGCGCGTCGCAAGAGCCCGCACTACCTTAAGGACCGCAAAGGCTATGAGCTGCCGGTCATCACCGACGTGCTCGGGCGAAGCTATCTCTACAATGCGGTCGAACTCGACGTTGCTCATGCGGTGCCCGACTTAGTTGCAGCGGGGGTATCCGCGCTCATGGTCGATACTACGCTCATGAACGTTGAGCAGGCGAGCAAGAAGGTTGCCCGTGCAGTGCGTGCACGCGATATCGCGCTCAAGAGTGGGGATAAGGTTTCGCGCGCGGATGGCACGACCACGGGCCATTTGTTCCGCGGAGTAAGCTAGGCGTATTCGGGTGGAGCGTGCTCATCGATTCATGATTGCGCGCGCTTCGTCAAATAGGCTATAATTTGACCTCGCAAAGCGTGATGCGGTTTCGTTTCGCGTCTTTTGCAAGGTCTGTTGAAACTGGGCCATCGTCCAATGGTAGGACTCTGGTTTTTGGTACCAGCTATGTAGGTTCGAATCCTGCTGGCCCAGCCAGTTTCAATTCGTTCGAACTCCTCTGTGTGAGGGGTTCTTTTTTATTCGTTAACAAAGTCTTCACGCTTCTATCGGTAAGACCCCATCTGTGAAATAATCGTTCTATACCTAGCCCGCTGCATGGGAGCAGTGGGTTTCATGCTGTTTGTAGAGGAAGGGGATCTATGAGCGCGCAAGCAAAACACATCAGTGGACACACGCATCTTATCAGCCTGTTAGGAACGCCCATCAGGCATTCGGCATCGCCCGTGACGCATAGCGTGTCCTTCGAGTTAACGGGGGTCGATGCGGTCTATCTCGCTTTCGAAGCAACGCCTGACGATCTGCCCGACATCCTTTCAGCCATGCGTCGCATGGGCGGTTGGGATGGCAGCAACGTCACCATGCCGAACAAGCAGGCGGTCATTCCGTATCTTGACGGACTCTCCGATGCGGCGGCGCTCATCGGTGCGGTCAACGTGATCGAGAAGACCGAAGAGGGGAAGCTGATCGGTCACAATACCGATGGCGCGGGCTTCATGAAGAATATCGCGAAGTATGGCGTCGTGCCTGAAGAATCGACCTTCACCCTTATTGGGCCCGGAGGTGCAGGATCGGCGATCATGGTGCAAGCGGCGCTCGATGGGGTGAAGACCGTCCATATCTTCGCGCGCGAGAACGGGCCATCCTATAAGCACGCACAAACGCTCATCGAGCCGGTGAAGGAACAGACGGGCTGCGATTTCATCCTGCATCCCTATGAAGACAAAGAAGCTATGAAGGCAGCCATCGAAGAGAGCAACGTGCTCGTCAATGCAACGCCAGTGGGCATGGGAGAAGGTTCGACCGAGAGCGCCGTTCCTGCTGAGTTCATCAAGCCGGGCATGGTCGTTGCTGATGCCGTCTATTTCCCGCTTCACACGCAGCTTTTGCAGGATGCTGAAGCGAAGGGATGCACGGTCGTGACCGGTATCGGCATGATGAACGAGCAAGCAGCCATCGGCGAAGAGATTTGGTATGGCATCGACATGCCGCTCGACAAGGTAACCGACGAGCTCAACGCATAAGATGTCGAACGACCGGGTAGTTTGTCACCTAGTACACGTAGCGATCGGTGTAGTTGTTGCCGTCGCCCACGGTGTTCCCCGCGCCATTGGCGGCGAACGTGAGATCGACGCGGGTCCAGTCGCGCGGATTCACGGTGAATGAGACCGTCTTCCAGCTTCCATCGATCCAGACCATGTTCCAAGCATGATAGACCCCATCAGGGGAGACGTAGCCGGTAACGATCTTGCAGGGAATGCCTTGGCTGCGCAGCATGGCTGCGGCGAGCGAGGCGTAGTCGAAGCAGATGCCCTTCTGAGTCTGGAGCGTTTCATCTGGGTTGGGTATGTAGCCCGATTTGCCGCTCAGCTGTTCAGCCTTTGCGTTGTCGTAAACCACGTTGTGTTCGATCCAACTGTAGATGAGCCGCAATGCATCGCCCTCGTTCTTCGCATCGCGCGTGAGCTCCTGCGCTTTAGCGACCACAGCGCTCGAGGCATCGTAGTCGCAGAAGATGTTCGGCACCAAATAGGGAGCTTGCTCGCTTTCGAGCTGCGCATTCACGCTCGTAGAATAGAGCTCTCCATAGCGCGAACCGCTGGTGTTCTGCATGACACCGATCGTGTACGTGCCGCTTCCCATATCGAGGGGCACGATAATGGGCGTGCCATCAGAGGGCATATCGTAGTGCATCGACTGTCCGTCTTTCGTTACCTGGAGCTTGAGGCGGCTTAGCCGCTGCCCCCACGTAACCTTTAGAAGCCGATGAGGTGTCGATCGAAGCGTTATTGGAGCTCGTTGCCGCACCTGCATTGAAGGAAGAAAGTTCGATCTCAGCGGGGGCGGTGAATGGATCGCCGCTCGTGTCGTCGGAAGAGCCATCGGATGCTTGCGCACTTCCCCCACACGCGCTCAAAGCGAGTACGCAGATAAGGCACGTGAGAATGAATCCCATGATGCTGACGAAGCGTATGTTGTGCCTTTCCGTCACATTCCACCCTTCATGCTGTTTTGCGCAGCGCCCAGTATCGAAAAAGCAATCGACCTGCCCAAAAAAGAACCTTTGGTCGGTCGATATATTATACCGAGCGAAACCGCAAAGAGAAAGCGGGAGAACTCCTGGCGCGACAGGTATCAGAAAAAGAGCATCATATTGCGCCCAAAATAAGGGAAACGATGGTTCACAAGGCAATTTGATACCAATCGCGCTATAATGAGGCAATGCGCTCATCGGGGGTTACGAATCGTGGTGAGCACGCTGCGATGAGCGTGGAATCGGTTCGATGAGCAACGGCTATTCGTCATGACGGAATAGGAGCACATGCCATGGCACAGCGTTTAGCGGACAGTGCTGCAGTCAGTGTTTTTTGCGATAGTGTTGCACTCATGTTGTCGGTCGGCATCCAGACCGACGAAGCAGTCCATATGCTTTCCGAAGACATGGGTGATACTTCATTCGGTAAAACCTGCAATAAGATCTACCGGAGCTTGATCGCAGGCAAGAGCCTTGCGCAGTCCATGAAGGACACGGAAGCGTTCCCGCGCTATGCGACCGACATGGTCGAAGTGGGAGAGCGTTCTGGCCATCTCGAAGATGTGCTGCGCAGCTTGAGCGTCTACTACAACGAAGAATCGCGCCTGTTCGCCAAGATCTCTTCGAGCATCGGTTACCCTACGGCGTTGCTCTGCATCATGAGTGCCATCTTGCTCTTCGCTGTTCTGATCATCCTGCCTGTCTTCATCGGCGTGTACGAGCGCTTGTCGGGTTCGCTCACGGCAGGCTCATTCAGCGAAGTGAGCGTCGCGATCGGCATTGGCTGGGTCGCTCTTATCGTCACGCTCGTTCTTGCCCTGGTATTCCTCGTAGCCACCAGCATGACGCACTCGCCGGGTGGCAGACAATCGCTCATGAATCTGTTCGAGAAACTGCCTCTCACGAAGAATGCCATGTACGAACTTGCGCTCTCTCGTTTCGTTTCAGCGCTCGCGATCTATATCGCATCGGGTCTCAATACCGATGAGGCCATGGGAGCATCGCTATCCACCATCACGCATGAGCGTTTGCGCGAGAACGTCACCTCTGCTCACAATCTTATGATCGACAGCGAGAACCCGCGCAGCATCGTGCAGGCGATCAGCGAGGTCGAGCTGTTCGCTCCTGTCTATGTGCGCATGCTCACCGTCGCTTCGCGCTCAGGCAGCTTGGATGATATCCTCATTCAGCTTTCTTCGCTGTTCTTCAATGAATCAGTGTCGGATATCGATGAGATCATCGACAGCGTCGAGCCTATCATGGCAGCATTCCTCACGGTTGCTGTTGGTGCAACGCTCATTTCGGTCATGCTGCCGCTCATCGGTGTCATGGGATCGATAAGCTAACATCGACCGAAAACGAGCAGGGATCGAAGCGTGTATACGGAAAGAACACCCGAACAGCAGAAAGCGCGACGTAATCGCTTCATTGCGCTTGCAGTGTTCGCGTGCGCTTTGCTCGTTGCGCTCGGCATCCTGCTCAATATGATCTTCGCGAGCGCGAAAGATCAGGGAGCCGCATCCATTCGCTCAACCATCCTCGATGCTGCCATGCAGTGTGCGGCTATCGAAGGATCGTTCCCAACCAATCTGGCTTACCTAGAAGACAACTACGATCTGCGCGTCAATCACGACGATTACGTCATCATCTACGAGGTGCTCGCGAGCAACACGGCTCCTAGTGTGGTGGTGATGCCGCGATGAAGAATAACCGGAAACAGAAGCCCGTTGCTCTGCCGCATCTTTCGGGTATGTCGAAGGACGCACGCAGGATCGCATTCGACGAACCGGATGCGAACACGCACAATGTTTTCACGCCTTCCGCCATCCGTACCCATAAAAGCCCTATCTCCACGATGACGAACAAGTTCTTCGCGGTGGTTCTTTTCGGGCTGTTCATAGTCATGCTGCTGCTCGCGTTCCTGGTGGGCATCAACGTGTACAGAACGCTCGACTCGATGGCGCAAACAGAGCGCAGCGAGCGACTCGATCAAGCGTTCCTTGCCAATATCATCCATGCGAATGACATGGCCGATGTGGTCGAGGTGGGCGAAGGCCCTGAAGGCAAAGCGCTCGTGCTGCGCGAAACGCTCGATGGGGAAACGAGCTATGAGACGCGCATCTACGCCTACCAGGGCAATATCGTGGAAGAATACGTGCTTGCCGATAGTGCCTATGTCCCTGAAAAAGCTATCAAGCTCTCCGATTCGGATACCTTTGATTTCTCATACGATAATGGATTGATCACGATCACGACCGATGATGGAACTGCTGCTGTCGCATTGCGTAGTAAGGAGGGGGAGCGCTCATGAAGCCACTATTCCGTTCTCCCAAAGACCAGCAGACGCATAGTCGTTCAGGCATAGCGTTCATCGTTGAGATGCTGATCCTCTTGGTCTTGGTCGCAGGGTGCCTTTCGGTCCTTGTCCAAGCATTCGCTTTCGCACATCAGCAAGGTGAAGAGAATAGCGTCACGGTGAAAGCGGTGCATCTTGCGTCGAACACGGCGGAACGCTTCAATGCCGATCCTCATTCAGTGCCCGAGATCGAGATCGTCAACGACCTCGCTGTCTATACCACGGTGCAGAGCGAGCAAAAAGCTGCTGGAACCCTGTATACCGCAACGATCGAGGTGTATCGTTCAGGCGATCAAAATGCTGGCGCTGGCTCTCAGCCCTATTATGGTTTGGAGACCGCGCGGTATGTGAAGGCGGGTGAGATGTGATGGCCCGGCAAGGTTCAGTACGCATCGGCCCCGTGAGCATTCTTGTGCTCATCATCATCTTGTGCCTGGCGGTCATGGCGGTGCTCACGCTCGTTACGGCGGAGGCAGAAGAATCCATCACTGTGCGTCAGGAAGAATCGACCACGGCATTCTATGCGAACGAAGCAGAGGCGCAGGAGTATCTAGCGCGTTTGGATGGGTTGCTTGCGCGTGCGAATGGCGCGCATGCTAATGTGCTCTCCGCTATCGAAGTGTCAGATGCACCGGATGGGTATACCTACGAAAACGGCGTGCTGAGCATTTCGTTCGAACAGGATAACGGACGAAGGCTCGATATCGAGCTTTCGATACCTACAACAGCAGGCTATGAAATAATATCTTGGAGAGCATCAACGGAATGGAACGAGGAAGATCCCGATAAGATCTTCTGGTCGGCTCCTTAGAAATAGAGAGAACGCGGAATAGAGAGAACGCATCAAATCGATCGATGAGCATCGCGAAGGGATAGGATAGGTTATGAAGATTCGGGAATTGCTGCAAGAGATGGTGGATCAGAATGCATCCGACATTTTCATCGTGGCCGGCTTGCCGCTCACATATCAGGTTGAAGGCAGGCAGGTGCGCTGGGATGCGCCGCTCATGCCAGCCGACACGAGCGAGGTCGTACGTGCTATCTACGGTCTTGCGGGGCGCGATATCAATCCGTTCCTCAACTCGTTCAATCACGATGACGACTATTCGTTTGCGGTAGCGGGCCTCGGGCGTTTCCGCGTGAACGTTTTCCGTCAGCGCGGTTCGCTCTCGGCGATCATCCGCATCATTCCTTTCACGCTTCCTACTCCTGAGCAGTATCACATCCCTGCTGAGGTCATGGCGTGCGCCGAGTTCGAAAAGGGGCTCGTTCTGGTCACCGGTCCGGCAGGCGCAGGTAAATCGACCACGCTCGCCTGTATGATCGATCGCCTCAACCATGAGCGAAGCGGCCATATCATCACGATGGAAGACCCGATCGAGTTCGTTCATCGCCACGACAAGTGCATCGTTACTCAGCGTGAGATCCCTACCGACGTGGCTACCTATTCAGAAGCGCTTCGTTCTGCAATGCGCGAATCGCCCGATATCGTGCTCTTGGGCGAGATGCGCGACTATGACACGATCGGCACAGCAGTCACGGCAGCCGAGATGGCACAGCTCATCTTCTCGACGTTGCACACTACGGGCGGCGCGAACACGATCGACCGTATCCTCGATGCGTTCCCTGCGAACCAACAGCGCCAGATCCGTATGCAGCTCTCGATGGTCTTGCAGGCAGTGGTAAGCCAGCAGCTCGTGCCTGCGCTCGATGGTACGGAAGTTCCTGCCTTCGAGGTCATGCGCGTGAATCCTGCGATCCGTAACCTCATTCGCGAAGAGAAGACCCATCAGATCGACAGCGTCATCGCGGCTAATCGTCAAGCTGGCATGCGCACGATGGATCAAAGCCTGTTCGATCTGGTAAAAGAAGGAACGATCGCGAAAGACATCGCACTCAAATACAGCATTCATCAAGAAGCGCTCGAAAAGCGCTTTGCTGCCGAGGGCATCTAGCTCTTCTCGATCCTGCTCCTACAACAAAAAGGGCGTGCGAACTGCGCGCCCTTAGTTTTTTAGGAAGAGTATCTGAAAGAGGACGCTCAGCGCAACTTTCGTTTAGCGGAACATCGCGATAGCGTCGGCAACCTGCTTGTAGGCATCCTCTACAGCAGGCAAGAGCTCTTTGGCCTTTGCGGCATCGCTCGCGCGCAGTGCTTCAGTAACTTCGCTCGCGCGGTCGGAAAGATCGATGAACCCCATGTCGCGTGCCGTACCTTTAAGGGTATGGGCAGCACGGAAGGCTTCATCCCAGTTTTCTGTTGCCATGTTATCGACGAGGTTCGTATAGCTCGCGTCGTCGGCGAACATCGTGACGAACTTGGCGATGCGCTCGTTCGTGCGCAAGCGTCCGATAACGCCGGCGTAATCGCCCCCTGCGATCTGATAGAGCGTTTCTACGACTTCACTTGGTACTTGATTAGCCATGATCATCTCGATTCTGTTGGCGTTACGTTATGGATGTAGATGGGCGTGTGGCTATTCGGCAACTCGAAAGGTGCATCAAGCCAGGTGGTGTCCCCATTATTCTGCATGATCTTGCCGATGACCCCGACCATGATCGGTTCTTCTTCTTGTGACCAGACGGTTTTAGTGATGATGACACAATCATACGCTTCGCCATTGCTGGTTACCGTACAATCAAGCCTGACAAGGGGCTCTTGAGGCGTCGTTTCAGCGATAGCTTTGCTGAGCAGCTCGACCAGTTCGTTGCTGATCAGATTCGCAAGCGCTTCGGTGTGCAGAGGATCCTTGATCTGAGCTGAGGTGCCAAGGCGTTTCGCGGCCCAGACAGGGATATGGAGCAAGTCGAGCGATTTGTTGTAGTCGAATTGCAGCTGGCGCGATATCTCAGTGAGGAAGTGATTCTTCTCGCGTTCGTTCTCCAGCTGATCGAGCGCATATTCGGTCACATCGAGCGTTTCTGCGTCTTGAATAGCGGGTGCGATCGATTTGAGGTCTTCGTAGCTGTTGAAGGTCTTGTTCGGCTGCGCGAGCCCTTGGCGAATCGCCTCTTGAGCTTCCACTAAGCATTCCAGAAGAAGCGGGTTGAACGCGCCGCATTCGCCGTTGAGGATCATCTGAACAGCTTTCTCATGACTGAATGCTGGCTTGTAGACGCGCTCCGAGGTGAGCGCATCATAGACATCAGCCAAGGAGACGATCTGGGCAGAAAGGGGGATCTCGTCTCCCTTTCTGCCCATCGGGGTATCCGCGCCCATCATAGCGTTCATGATGCCAGCGCGTGATCTCGCGCGAGACCTTGACGAGCGGCTCATCTTGGAACCCGAGGTCGGAGAGCATCTGGTAGCCGATGACCGTGTGCTGCTTCATGGCCTCGAACTCTTCGTCGGTCAGTTTTCCTGGCTTGTTCAAGACTTCTTCGGGAATGGAGATCTTGCCGATATCGTGGAGCGCTGATGCTTTTACGATAAGGTCGCGCTCGGCATAAGGCAGGTAGTACCTATCGTCCTTCTTGCTTATTTGATTCAGCAATATCTCGGTGAGCGTGCCGATGTTGATGACGTGCATGCCGCTCTCACCGTTGCGGAATTCAACGATGTGGCTCAGGATCGTGATCATCAAGCTGCCATTGCGCTCTTTTTCGAAGATCTCATTGGCGACCATGTTCGTGAGCTTGCGCTGTTTGGCGTAGAGCTTGATGGTGTTGCTCACCCTTCGGATGACGATGAGCTCATCGAAGGGGCGATTGATGAAATCGGTAACGCCCAGGCTATAGGCGCGCTCGACGAATTCAGGAGAGCTTTCGGTCGAGATGGAAACCACGGGAAGGAACTGGATCCAACGGTTCTCATTCATGGCTTCCAGCACACCGAAACCATCGACCTTCGGCATGACCATATCCAAGACAACGATCGATATCTCGGAGGCATGTTGCTGCAAGATGGCGATAGCCTGTTCACCATCTTCTGCTTCGATGATGTTGTAGGTGTCCGAAAGGATATCGGAAAGCAGCATTCGATTCATCGCTGAGTCGTCAACGATGAGAATGGTTTCCCTGTTTTCGTCATGCGTGGCTATGATGCGTCCTTTGGTCGAAATCGTTGCCCAAATAAGCACATTATACGGGGTAATCGGTCTTATTTGTATAGTGCGAAGAAAAAACCTTAGCTGTCCCACCGATGCATGAGACAGCACCGTGCAGAGCCTCGAAACTCGCCGTTTCCGTATGCTTGGTGGTGCGCGAATTTGAAATCGGAGATAATGAACCAGCGAACATAAGCAGTAGCTCAAAAGGATGGTTCCATGGCTGAATACATAGAAGGAAAGCGCGCGGTACTCGAAGCGTTCAAGACCAACGTTCCCGCAACGTGTCTCTATGTCGCTGAAGGCAGCCATGGCGATAAGAATGTGAGCGAACTGGTGAAACGCGCCCACAAGATGGGGCTTTCGGTCAAGCAGGTCAAGCGCGACCAGCTCGATAAGCGCTCTGAGCGCGGTTCGCATCAGGGCGTGATGCTCGAGACGAAGCCGTTCGAATACTGTTCTGCGCAGGCACTCATCGATGGCGCGCTCGCGCAAGCGGAGCAGAACAACGGCAATGCGCTCATCGTGGTGCTCGATCATATTACGGATGCGGGCAATCTTGGGGCCATCGCGCGTTCTGCTGAAGTGGTCGGTGCGAGCGGTGTGGTGATCCCCAACAAACGCAGTGCCCATGTGAATGCGGCAACCTACAAGAGCTCGGCGGGGGCGATCGCGCATCTTCCCATCGCGCAGGTGGCTAATATCGCCCAGTTCATCGATCGCTTGAAGAAGAGCGGATTTTGGGTTGCTGGTGCGAGCGAAAAGGCTGTGCAATGCATCTGGGATGCGCCGATGGCAGGCAAGCTCGCGCTCGTTATGGGCAACGAAGGAACGGGCCTTGCACGCCTTACGCAAGAGCAGTGCGATTTTCTCGTGAGCCTTCCTCAGGCGGGCAACATCGCTTCGCTCAACGTCGCGCAGGCGGCCACCGCTTGCATGTATGAATGGATGCGTCAGGCGCGCGTCCAAGCGCAAAACTGATCGGCTCTTTGGAGCTCTAGGAGAAAAGCGTTCTTCGATGCCTGATAAGCGAACGAAAATACTCATCGTCGATGGCTATAACGTGCTGCGCAGTGGTTCGCGCTACCGTTCGATGCGCCATGCGCCGGACTACACCTTCGAGAAATACAACCAAGTGCGCGAAGCGCTGATCAGCGATGTCGCAGCGTTCGCGGGAAGCGAGTACCGCTCGGTCACGGTGGTGTTCGATGGAGGCGACAATCCTGAATCGGCGGGGAAGACGCAGCGGATCGGCGTGGTGAAGGTGGTCTTCTCACCCTATGGGTCGAGCGCGGACAAGGTGATCGAGAAACTGGCGCATGACGCGCGTGAGAAGAACTTCGAGGTGCTCGTGGTCACGAGCGATGCGACGATCCAAGACACCGTATTCGGCGGTATGGTCACGCGTATGAGCGCTAACGGATTCAGCAACGAGATCGATGACTTGCACGACGAAGCCAAGACCGAGGGTCAAGCGCGTACGAAGCGCAAGGCGACCGTGGCGGACCGCCTTGATCGTTCGGTCCTGGAAAAGCTCGAAGAGATGCGCGATCGGCTCTAGCTCATTCGCTCTTGCAAGCGAGTTGTTGTAAAGGGGTGCTTGAGAACTCCCTTGTGTGAATCTTTATCTGAACGGCAGCGCCCTCAAAGAGAAGATGCTCTTTCAACTACGGGCGGAATGAATTCCTCTATGGCACGTCTGAGCTTCGGATGATGGATGACGAAGTGGATCGCAGGCCCCAGTTCTTTCGATACCATAGCCCACTTGCCTTCGTGAATGCTGATCTGCAGATTCCTGAATGTCTGCGAAGAGGTTTTCTCTACTTGATAGCGCGGATGCTCCGCTGCGAAGCGTTCGGTGTGCTCTTTATGCGCAAGATAGTGCTTGTAGGTGTAGGGGATGCTCTGCTCGCAGAACGCCAGTGAAAGATCGAGGGTTGGCGGGTATGCTTCGAACTCCTCTTTGGTCAGGAGCGGTATCTCGACATGGATCTTGCTGGTTTCGAGAATATGCAAGATCCGCTTTCGTGCTGCTGCAGCAGCAGCGTTGATGCGGCATACCTCCTCTTTTTCGAGCCCGCTTTGCTCGAGCATCTCTTCCAAAAGGAGAGTGTCTATCGTATAGAGCGGTAAGGTCGAGAGGATGCTCCTGCGCGTTCCAACCACTTCTGAATCGGCTTGCAGAAACGCACTGAACTCATTCTGGTTGTCGATTCGGTAGATGTCCATCAAGGGTCGTGCAATGCCCAGTAGCTCCTGGGCTCGCTTCGTGTAGTATGCAAGTTCTTTCTTCGATTTGGTTAGGTAGTACTTTCCTTCCGCATGGAAGCCCGTGATGGCTTCACCACTTAGGACGGCGGCTCCGGAAACCTTCAGAAGATGCAGAAAAACGTTATTTGACGGCTCTTTGAGATAGAACGGAGAGATCTGACCCGTCATGTATATGGGAATCCAGCTCTCAAGTCCAAGCATCATGTCTTCGAAAGAACGACTCAGATCGTGGATCTGGTTGAGGTGAAGCCCTTTCTTCAGCATCATGGCCATGCCGAACATCCATTTTTTCGGAAACTCCGGATCCTTCGCCATCTCTGTCATGGGCATGTCGCTGTACATGATCACCGGCTCGGTTGATTTGGAGATCACGGTGGCCTTCAGGAAATCAAGTTCGCTTTCCATCATCTGGTCGAGACCGAAGTACGTCTTCGATGTGGGCATTTGGAACGGCACGGAAGGAACTTTCAGTTCGTCGAAGTGGATGGCCTTGATGTAGTCGTTCAGGTTGAACTCGTCGAGCTTGAACAGGAAATCCGACACGGGATGATCCCTATGGTCGCGATCGTCGAACAGCCACTCCATCAGCTTTTCGTACCGAACGGAGCTTTCCGCTAGCTCCTCTTCAGTGCAACCTAGCAGATGCGCCAGCACGGCTCTATCGCGAGCAGAGTCCCATTCTCGCGCCACGTACTCCGCCACCGACGATGCGAACTTTTCGGGATCCGATGGACGGCGCGAGCCATTGCGAAAGCGGAACACGGTCGAGGCATCGTAGTTTATATGGCGACAGAGCTTGCTGATGCCCACATCGAGCGTTGCAAGGAGGAGGTCGAAGTTCTCGAGGAGCCGATCGGCGTCGCGGGGGCGAAGGTCGGATGACTGCATGAACTGCTCACGCACTGATTCCGCGGTTATATCGCCAAGCTGCTTCTGCCGTGCCAGCTCGGCGATCGCAGAGCAGAGATTCTCAAAGGCGTCGGATTCCGTATCGGGGAGCCTCGACCCCGTACGATATCGGCTCAGAGTGGCGGCGGATACTCCCGACTGCTCGCTCACCTCTTTCGCCATGCAGTCGATCTGCTCGATATATGCATTCAGTTGTTCGTGAAACTTCATTTCGCGCTTTCTCGTTGCTTGCAGGTTGCAATGACTATGGTACTCAGGAAATGCGCCCCCTAGCGTACGATTTCCGTTTTGGCAATTGCCGAACCTGGCAACTCTATTGTGCCTCGTTCCTCGATTTCGGAGAATGAACGGGATCCCTCACCAAGAGAAAGATAGAAAACGCCATGCCCAGAAACGACAAGACAGCAAAATCTCCTTTTGCAAAAGCTTGTGCCGTCGCACTCTCCTTGGCACTGGTTGTGACCATGTGTCCCATCGTCGGATTTGCCGAAGATTCAAGTCGGGTGGACGCAGTTGCGAGCGAAGACGTTCAGGCGGCACTGCTCCCTGTGAGCGATTCTGAAGTCGATGTGCCCGATGATGCGCTTTCAGTCTCCAGCAACATATTGCTTGATGGCACATCCGTTTCCGACGACGGGGCTTTGGATGAGGAAGTTTCTGACGGGCTTGTTGTCTCTTCAATTGAAACTGATGAAGCAGACGATGCCGGAGATGCCCAGTCAGCCACAGAAGCGCTTACAGAGCCAGGCCCCAACCCGTTTGCGAGCGGCGTGGATGCCCAGAACCTTGCTGCACTGGACAACTACGAATGCGAGAACTATCCCGATCTAGACAAATCGCTTCTGTGGAAGACATCCGTCTCGTGCTCCGGCAAGAAGATGTGGGTGGGGACGCTCGTACAGGACAACGGCTATTGGAACGAGCCGGGCTGGAACTTCGAATGCGGCTGGCCAGCGCCGGACCCACTGCATGATGCCGAAGTGTATGCCTATCTCAACAAGGGGTACGGGAATACGGTCGACGGGCAAACCCGCGATGTGGTCAAGCTCTACGGAGACGGCGGACTCACGTCGATAGATATAGCTGCCGTGCTCGACGGAAGCTACGACGTTTATATCTCGCAGGCAGCGTTTAAATACCAACATCTGCAGAGCGTCACATTCCCCAGCTTCGTGAAGGAGATCGAGGAGCGCGCCTTCAGCTCAGGCTCGGCAGGTGACCTTACCTCCGTTGTATTCGAGACTTCCTCGGACGGCAGCGGCATAGAGCGCATCTGCGACAGTGCGTTTTCCGATTGCGACGGGCTTGCTTCGCAAGACCTGATCGTGCTTCCTGCATCGCTTAAGTACCTTGACGGCGGCGCATTCGACTCATGCGGTGCGGTCACGCTTCGCATCGACAACCCAGATGTGCGCCTGGCTCATGACGATGTCTATTACGAAGGCAACGTGTATGCGCCCTGTGACGCCGGATCCACCGTCTATGCCTACAAGAAGCGCACGGACGGAACCGAATCGGATCCTTGGAAGCTCTCGCAAACGGAAGGCAATGGGATCAACTGGGTCTGGCTCGACGATGACGTTAATACCGTGAAGGTCACGGGTAAACTCGATCTTCCCGAGGGTGTTGCGGCAACCGACGTGAAGGTGAGCGTGCAGCAGGGTGATTCCACCTATCAAGCAAACGTGGCGGATGACGGCACCTTCACGACAGAAGGCTTAAAACCTGCCGTAGAAACGCTCATCACTATAACGATGGCAGGGTATTACGACAAGGAGCTGTTGCGTCCCGCTGGACAGATGACGGGCGATTGGGACGCAGGCACGATAACTGGTTTTTCGAAACTGGCGGTTCAGCGGGTCTATCCCATAAGCTTGCGTTGCAAAACGGGAAGCAACGATGCCGACGTCAATCCCGAATATGCTCCCGTATCCAATTGGAACAGCCTTTCGTTTACACTGAAGCGCAACGGCGCGGAGCTTAGGTCTGGGAAAAACCTGACGGGTGAGAGCGCCACCGACGATTACCTGGTGCAGCGCGGTCAGCTCATCTTGTCCGAGTCGCTCGCCAACGATCCTGCCGCCCTCGCCGAGCTTTCCCTTGAAGTGACCCCTGCAGAGTCGCTCGCCCTTTCCCGTGCAACTGCAACTTACAACAAGGATGCGGGGGAGTTCGCCGCCGTCCTTCCGCGCTGGGGCAGTGCGACCATAACGCTCAACCCCGCCTTCGAAGGGGCGAGCCGCGTGCTGGTGTTCGACGGCACTGCAAGCAATGCCCGATGCATCCTGGACGGCTACGCAAACGTGTATTGGCCCGACGGTCAAGAGAACCCCACCTGGCATTTCGATACCGGAAAACTGAAGGCAGGCGATTACACGATAGTGGCATTCAAGCCCTCACTGAATGTAAGCGCCTCTCACCTAGGCGTGATCAAGCGACTCGCGCTTCCCTATACCAGTGGGGATATTCGCATCGAAGACGAAGCTACCAGCGAACTTGCGCTTAACGTTCCCGATTTCAAGGCGGAGGATGCCCTGGCATCGATCGGTGTGAAGTCGATTACCGCTAAAGTACCCCGAAACTCCGTTGTCGTCGGCTGCGAAGCAATCTTTCAGATCAGCTACGAATTCAACCGGTCCATGGATGCGACCCTCACGTTTGACATTCCCCAAAACGATTACAGATCCGCATCAGCCGCGTTGAGCACGGGCGAGACCCTCGAATGCACATCGAGCCCAGGCGCTCTTTCCGTGAAGATCCCTTCTGGTGCCACCTCCGGGGTGATATCCATCGCTTTGACGCCAACAAAGGAGCAGATATACTCGATGCCCTTCTCTCTTACGGTTGGAGAAAACACGGTGCCTGCGGGCAACCTGTCGTTCGCCTCCCTTGGGATGAGCGTGGAGGTGCCGTCTGGTTACGTGCGTCAGAAGGGCAACACGGCCATCGTCCATGCAAAGCCAGGTGCAATCGTGCAGCTTTCCGTTAATGGGCAAAACGTCGGCGAATCGGTTACCACGAACAGTAATGGCAAAGCAACCGTAGGCTTTGACTTGCCAGAAGGCCTTGCGGATTCCCTTCTTTACGGAGACCGCATGAAGGTGAATGCAACGGCTACCTCAGAAGGAGCCACTCTCTCTTCCTATGCGGACTGCACCTACCGGCCCCAGGCACAGATCTGGTCGTTCAAGGTGACGAACGAGGGGCAGACGCAGAGCCGCATCATCGATGGCAAGGAAAGCGATAAATGCCTGACCGTCCATCACCAGCATGCCCGGAAGTCGTGCGCCTACTGGACGTTCGACGTTACCGTAAAGAACGGTGAAAGCGATATCAATGCCGGCAACATCTTGTGGATGTATGCGGTCATGCAGAATGGCAGAACGGTTGCCATCCCGCTGACCAAGAAGTCGAGCAGCGAAGGGTACGTCCGTTTCGTCGGCGAGTACGTGGACGAAACTTATCTGCAGCTGTTGGCAGACAATCCCAACTCAAATTTCGGTATCCCTGAATTGGATGCCGAGGAGGTCTTTATCCCGCAGACCTATACGTTCAATAACTTCGCCTTGGCCTATGCGTCGAACGTGGACGACGAGGATTTCAAGGAGCGCATCAAGAAGCGCGCCGAACAGGAAGCCAAGGAGAGATACCTCTACTTGGAGAGTCTGTTCAGAGACACGTCGTCCAGCGGCAGCGAGCTGAGCAAAACCTGCGAAGGAATAGATGCGTCCTTACAGGCGTTCGAAAATGAGATAAAGCAGCGTGTCAAAGAAGGCACGCTCACCGAAGCGGAGGCACAGGCGGCACAGGCTTCACTGGCCGAGATTAAGGCGCTGCGCGAGGATATCAAACCGGAAAGCCTCCGTGCACCCATAGACACGAATGACACCTGGATTGCCGCGATCGACGACCCCTACTTCACTGGAGAAGACCCGGATATCGGCGAGTACTCGATTCCGACTGATGCGGAGATAGATGCGTGGTATGCGGGTCAGGATGCCGCAACGATTAAGGAAGTGAAGGATTTCTTCCACAGGATGAAGGAGTCCATAGACAACAACTATGCGTGCGGAAAGCTGACGAACCGCTCGATACGAAACAGCCTGGATGCCATGGGAACGAGCACGGGCATCGGCAAGGTGAGCGCATCTGGCTCACCGTCAGCCCTGATGGACAATTGCCTTCAGGACAAGCTAGGCGGCGTCATCAATGTTTCCGAAGGCAACAGCGCAAAGGGCGACCAAGTCCAGACTTTGGAAGACGGACGCATCGAAGCCGAGCTCTACGTCACCGACTCGCAGAAGAACGGTGCTGACGGCAAGACGGAAGGCGTCTACTCGGGCTATTCGTGCTTGGTGACGGAAAGCGCGCCCCAAGGAGCTACGGATCCGAACGCAAAGAAGCAGAGCACCTACAAGGTCGATTTCTCAGAACATAAGGAGAAAGATGACCATATGCGCTCCGCCAAGGTGGATGCCCTCACAGCAGCCGGACTGGATATTGGTGGTTTGGGGCTTGAAACAGTGAGCGGCGTGTTCGACGAGGGCGCAAAGGAGGTACTCGACAACGTGCTTGCGCGCCGCATCCTCGAGAACGTTCCGCCTGAGAGGATCACGCCCATGGTGAAAGCCTGGGCGAAGAGCCAGATGTGGGCTAAGGAGACAGAAGAGGTGGAGAAAACCATCTCGAAGTGCAAGACGACCAGTCAGGTACTGGGCGGAGTCGGCGTCATCGGAAGTGGCGTGGGGTTGAGATTCGCTATGGACTCATGGTTAGACACCATGGATGCCTTAGGCGTCGTTGAGTCCGATATCGAATCAATAAACCAATGGATCCTCTACTACAAGAAGCGCAACCCCTGCGATGGAGCTTGCCAGAACTGCCTCAAGGCGCTCTATGCCGAGCGTGATGCGGCCGAGAAGTACCGAGAACTCATGGAGAACGAGGACGACCACAACTACGCCGATGTATTGACCGGTTATTGGAATACGGTGGGATCGACGATCATCCTTGTCGCAACCATGGGGAGCAGCTCTGTAGTGACGGAAGGGGCAAGCACTTTTGGCGGCGTGGTGAGCAAGGCCTCATTGGCGATCGATGCAGGATCCACTTCGATTCACCTGTTGCGCGCGCACTACCTCGACAAGGCAAAGAACGCCTATGAGCAGGCAACTGCTTACAGGAAGAGCGTTTGTAAGGAAGTTCCTAAGAAGAACAACGGTGGCGACAATGGCAGCGACGATGTCAGGAACATCATCGACTGGGACAAGTTCTACGGCATCGGGTCAAATGTAATCATCGACCCGTCGGGCATCGTATATGAGGCACTAGATAGTAATCCCGTAGAAGGTGCCAAGGCGACCACCTATGTTGCTGACGATGCAAACGGCCGCAATGAACGGAAATGGAATGCCGAAGACTACGAGCAGGAGGGCACGCTGACCACGGGTGCAGACGGAGCCTTCCAGTGGGACACGCCCACCGGATTCTATCAGGTGAGGGTCGCCAAAGATGGGTATGCCGAAGCAAGGACGGATTGGCTTTCGGTGCTCCCCATCCGAACCGGGCTGAAGGTAAGTTTGAAGTCAACACAGGCACCAAGCGTTGTGGCTGCGAATGCCTGCCCCGAATATATAGAGTTGGAATTCAGCCAATACATGAAAGCCGATGAAGGAACTGGCACAGAAGCCCATGTGGATGGCGAAGGCGCGCGCCTTGAATGGGTAGACCCAGCTGATGCGAGTGAGGCCGACGGAGGAGGAGCGCTTGCCAAGGTCCTGCGCATCTACCCGAAGGAACCCTTGTCCGAGGGGGCAAGTGTTTCGGTGAAACTGAACGGTGCGAAGAGCTATACGGGGCGTTCGTTGGGCGACTTGTTTGGGTCATGGTCGAAGACGCTCACCGTCGAGAAACGTCCGGCGCAGATCGTTGCGAACTATGAGAATGCCGTCGTCTTGCAAAGCGATGCTCCTGAACCTGTCCAAGTGGTGGCCTACGTGCGCTACTCGGACGGCACCCCTGTGGCGAACCAGCCGGTGACGGCACGCGTGGAAGCGCCAAGCATTGCAGCATTCGACGGGATGAATGCATCTGATGCCTCTTCCGCTGTTACCGCAGACGGCGTGACGGACTCCGAAGGGAAGGCAACCTTTGCACTTAAAGGCGACCTCCCCGGCATGACGACGCTCACTCTTGCGGCAACCGATACGTCGCTTTCTAAGGAACTTACCGTGCGCACCACGTCGGACGCAGCGCAGCCTGCGCGCCCCACCGCGAGCATCGGGACAGCAACATTCGGATCGCTTGCTCCAAAAGAGAACAGCGTGACGGTACCGAAAGGTTCGAAGCTAACCCTGACAACCACCACCGAAGGAGCGACCATCTACTACACCACCGACGACACCTGCCCCTGCGATGCGAACGGGACGCGACACGTTTACACCGGGCCTATCAGCGTTACGGGCGAAACGAAGTACCGCATCGCCGCATATAAAGAGGGGATGCCCTTCGACGAATACAGTGAACGACTGAATCTTGCTGTGCAGGTGAGCGATGAAGGGGGCGATCCTTCAGGTGGTGGCGAACAAGGGGGAAGCGAGAATGGCGGTTCCGATTCGGGAAATAGCGGCAGTACAGACGGCAACCAAGGCACTGGCGATAGTTCGAATGCAGGTGAAGGCGATCAGCAGGCCGGTGCTGATCGAACAGCGAATGCAAGCGTTAGCACCGATACCGATAAGCTCGCCCAATCTTTAGGGTATTTAGCGGCAACGAATGATGGCTTGAATGTGCCTGCGTACACCATGCTGATCCTGCTTTGTGTTTCGGCTCTGGCTCTTGCTTCCTTGTTCATCCATGCGCGTAGAAAAACACCTAAGCACCGCCGATGAGTTAGATCGATTGAGGTACTTGAGAAAGAGCTCCTAAAGCAGAGGGGTTTTCAAACTCCTCTGCATTGCTTCATATTCTGTATAAAGTACTGCAGCTGCGAGCGCACGAAAATGGCCGGCACTAAGCCGGCCATTTGAGCAGCAGAGCGGGGATAGTTGAAAACCCTTCCGGGGCATGCCGCTTTCGCTGTTACGCATCGAGCTGCAAGCGTATTAACCTGCAAGTACGTCAAGCGAGGTCGCGCCACACACCGACCCATCGGCAATAGCAGCTTCGATCTGCTCATCGGTATACCCAAGATCCTTCATGACATCGACTGTTGCGCTGCCGAGCATGCCCGTTGGCGTGTAATCGGGTACGGGTTGCGATTCGAACTGGATCGGAACCGTAGGGATATTGCGTTCAGAGTCGGGGTACTTGATCTTCACCAGGTAATCGTTATCCCAAACGTTCTGGTCTTCGTAGACATCGAGCGGCGTCTGGCAAAGCTCGATAGGAATGCCCGCATCCTTGAAGAGCGCGAGCGCTTCGGTGCAGGTCATCTTAGCGAGCGCATCATCCATCACGCCCACCACTTCGGCGTTCAACCCCGCCTCGTTCATCTTCACGCAGTTGATATATTTTGGATCGTCGACGAGATCATCGCGCCCGATCAGCTTCATGATCTTGTTGTAATCGCGGTCATACTCAGGATCGCACATGGCAACGTACTTGCCATCACCGGTCATGTATACATTGTTGAAGGGGCAGATGACCTCAAGACGGCTCTTCGGATAGGGGTTGCCATACTGCGCCGAGATCATGCCTGTCATGAGCGTGAAAACGCCTGCATGCTGGAGCGCACACGTAACGTAATCGCCCTCGCCAGTGGTGGCGCGTCCGACGATGGCAGCGCAGATGCCCGCAGCCAAGAACATGGAAGCCTGCAGATCGCCATAGCCGTTGGTGGGGATCATGGGAGAATCACCCCTGTTGACCGTGGTGCCGAACACACCGCCGCGCGCCATATAGCAGGTCACGTCGAAGCCAGGATCGTCCTTTTCGGCACCGCGCTTGCCATAGCCAAGCCCATGGCCCATGATCAACCGCGGATATTTCGCGTGCAGTGTCTCCCAATCAAGACCGAGCTTCTTCAAGGATTTGGTACGCGTATTGGTGATGAAGACATCGGCCTTTGCCAAGAGCTTATCCATCACTTCCGCGCCCGTTTCGCTCTTCAGATTGAGCGAGATGAACCGCTTGTTCAGATTGACCATGTCGAATGCGAGATTCTCTTCATCTGACATGGGCATATTGAACACCGCGGCCTGCGTCACGCGACATGGATCGCCTTTTGCTGCTTCGACCTTGATCACCTCTGCGCCCCATTCGCCCAGGACGCGTCCGGTCGCAGGTGTGGCCATATAGGTTGTCAGGTCGACAACCTTGATTCCCTCAAGTGGTTTCATCGTAATCCCCCTTCGCTCTCAGATCGCGACCCCCATCGCGCTGAGCACCTAAGAATGTCTCTTTCCAGTATAGCCACCTTGTAGGTATGCCAGCATTACACCTTGTTTACGAAACATTCCAAAAAATGTGCAAACAACTTTGTTGCAGAAGGGAGTCTTGTGCTACCCGCTCACGAATTGCTGCTATACAAGCGTGCGTTCTTCTCCTACAATACAAAGGCTGTTTTTATTACACATGCGTGGTGGACTTGCGCTCGCTAGTGGCCCAATAGGTTGCGAGGGCAGGGAAGAAGCCAGGCAGAGGATCAACGAATGGAGAAACATGGCAAAGATCAATCTTAAAGCCCTGCTCGATGCAGGCATGCACTTCGGTCATCAGACCCGTCGCTGGAACCCCAAGATGAAACCCTACATCTTCGGCAGCCGTGGCGACATCTACATCATCGATCTCAAGCAATCCCTCTACGGCCTGGACGCTGCTTATAGCGAAGTCAAGCGCATCGCTGAGAAGGGTGGCACCATCCTCTTCGTCGGCACGAAGAAGCAGGCTCAGGAATCCATCGCTGAAGCGGCAAATCGTTGCGGTATGCCGTACGTCAACTCCCGTTGGCTCGGTGGCATGCTCACCAACTTCGTCACCATCCGCTCACGTGTTCAGCGCATGGAAGAGCTCGAAGCCATGGAGGCCGATGGTCGCATGGAGCAGCTCCCCAAGAAGGAGCAGATCCTGCTGAAGAAGGAGCTCGCTAAGCTCCAGACCAACCTCAACGGCATTCGCAACATGAAGCGCATCCCCGATGCGATCTTCGTGGTCGATACCAACCGCGAGCAGATCGCTATCCACGAGGCTCGTCGTCTGAGCATCCCCATCATCGGCACGCTCGATACCAACTGCGACCCGGATGATGTGGACTTCGGCATCCCCGCTAACGACGACGCGATCCGTTCTGTTCGTCTGCTGTGCGATTTCATCGCTGATGCGGTCATCGCTGGTACGGGCGCAGAGGTCACGGTCGAGGAAATGGCAGCGCCTTCCGAGGCTGCAGCTGTTGCAGAAGAACCGATCGCTCCTAACGAGGAACTTCACGAAAACGCAGAGGAAATGCCTCGCTAATCATCTACGATCCAACGTTTGTCCGGGGCAGGTTTAAGTTTCTTAGCCTGCCCTTTTTAAAAGAAAGGAAATAGCTATGGCACAAGTTAGCGCCGCTATGGTAAAAGAACTCCGCGAAATGACCGGTGCAGGCATGATGGAATGCAAGATGGCACTCGTCGAAGATGATGGCGACATGGATAAGGCTGTCGACGTTCTGCGTACGGCAGGTCTTGCTTCGGTCGCTAAGAAGGCTGGTCGCGCTACGAACGAAGGCGCGGTCGTTGCGCTCGTTTCCGACGATGCGCATGCAGGCGCACTCGTTGAGCTCAACTGCGAGACCGACTTCGTCGGTATGAACGAGAAGTTCCGTGCCTATGCGGAGAAGATCGCGAAGGCGGTTCTTGAGAACGCTCCTGCTGATCTTGATGCGCTGCGCGCAAGCGAGATCGAGGGCGAGACCGTAGAGGCGGTCGTCACCGATGCGATCCATACGCTTGGCGAGAACATCCAGCTCGCTCGTTTCGCCTATTCGCTCCAGCCTGAAGGCGCTGTTGCCAGCTATGTTCATGGCGTAGGCAAGATCGGCGTGCTCGTTGACTTCAAGCTCGGCGATGCGAGCTTCGCAACCAACGATGCGTTCAAGACCTATGGTCGCGATATCGCGATGCAGGTCGCAGCAGCTTCTCCGGTCGCAGCAACTCGCGAAGCGGTCGATCCAGCCGTCGTTGCTCACGAGATGGAGATCTACAAGGCGCAGGCTGCTGAGTCCGGCAAGCCTGAGAACATCCAGGAGAAGATCGCTACCGGTCGTCTTGAGAAGTTCTACAAGGAAAACGTTCTTACCGAGCAGGCTTACGTGAAGGACCCCGATAAGTCCGTTGCCGACTACACCGCAGAAGTGGCTAAGGAACTCGGCACCACTATCGAGATCGTGGACTTCACCCGTTTCGTTCTCGGCGAATAATCGCGCCACATACTCATTCGAACCCTTCGTTCGCACCCGCAATGCTGGGCGAGCGGAGGGTTCTTTGTCATAATAAGACTGTCCGCAATCAAGATTGGAAAGCTACGATGGCAGAAGAAATAATCGTCACTCACGGTTGCACTCATCTTTCCGGCACTGTTCGCGTGAGCGGTGCGAAGAACTCTGCTTTGAAGCTCATTGCGGCAGCGCTTTTGGGGCAGGGGAAATCTGTCCTGCATAACGTTCCCAATATCTCCGATATCGACATCATGATCGAGGTGCTCAAGAGCCTCGGCGCTAGCGTTGAGCGTACTGGCCACACGATCGCGATCGACACCGCGAACGCGACTGGTTTCGAGACCCCCTATGAGCTGGTCTCGAAGATGCGTGCGAGCATCTCTATCTTAGGCCCGCTCATCGGGCGCTTCGGCAAGGCACGCGTTGCGATGCCCGGCGGCTGCAAGATCGGCGCACGCAAGATCGACATGCATCTTTCCGTGCTCGAAGCGCTGGGCGTGAATTTTGTGAACGATCATGGCTATCTCTACGCCTCGAGTCCTAACGGGCTTCATGCAGCGAAGGTGTTCCTCGATTTTCCCAGCGTGGGCGCTACCGAGAACATGCTCATGGCTTCTGTTACCACCGAAGGCACGACCGTTATCGATAACGCTGCGCGTGAACCCGAGATCGTCGATCTCGCGAACATGCTCAATGAAATGGGCGCATGCGTACAGGGAGCGGGTACTTCCACGATCGTCGTGCATGGGGTCGCGCTCAGCGATATGCATCCCTGCGAGCACTGGGTTGTGGGCGATCGCATCGAGGCGGGCACCTATCTTACTGCCGGCGCTCTTTTAGGCGGCCCGATCACGGTCGAGGGCATCGATCCGGAATTCTTGCGCACGGTTCTTATGAAGTTCGAAGAGATGGGCGCAAACGTTTCAACCGCCGAAGATTCGATCACGGTCTCGCGCACGGAACCGCTCCGTCCGACCGACATCCAAACCTTGCCGCACCCTGGGTTTCCCACCGACATGCAAGCGCAATTCTCGGTGCTGGCTGCGTTCGCTGAAGGCTGTTCGGTGGTTTCGGAGAACATCTTCGAGAATCGCTTCATGTTCGCTGCTGAGCTCAATCGTATGGGCTCGGATATTCGCCTTGATGGTCATCATGCGCTCATTCAAGGTGTTCCAGGATTGCAAGGCGCACCGGTATCTTCGCCTGATTTGCGCGGTGGAGCAGCGCTCGTGATCGCTGGTCTTGCGGCAGAAGGTGAAACGCGCATCTACGATATCCATCATATCGATCGTGGGTACGAAGATTACGTGGGTAAATTGCGCTCGTTGGGCGCTCATATCGAGCGCGTCGTCGTGTAGCGGGGCTATAATGAAACCGCGCCTGCGCGCACCAAAAGGGTAAATCGAAGAAGCGTCGCAAGCAATACTGCCGTGCGGCGTATGATGAGGAGTCTATGCCAACCAAACGCAGTTCATCTCGATCTTCGCGCTCAGCACGAAAGGCTGGGAAGCACTGGTCCTCTTCAGTGATCGGAAACCACGCTACTCCTCAGCATTCCTCACGCAAGCCTCATCTGCGCAATAAGGCTACGGGCTCGGCAACGCGTCGCCAAGCGCGCAGCTCTGCTTCTTCAACAAGAAGGCGCAACTCATCGTTTTCCAAGCAGACTGCCGAGATCAATCAGATGCAGGTTGAAACGCGCTCGGTCGATCAACGAACTACGCAGCATAGGGCGAGCAAATCGCGCGCAGAAGAGTTCATGAGGCGTCGCCGCCGCAATAACATCATCATCGCGCTCGTAGCTGTTTGCGTGGTCGCGTTCCTTATCTTCAATATCGCTTCCTGCGCTTTCAAGTCGTTCGCTTCTGCCACCATGGCACTCAACGACGAGGACGTGAAGAAAGAGCTCGTCGTTGCTAAGGAGAACGAGCCTTACTATATTTTGCTCGCAGGGCTTTCTAACTACGATCAATCGAGCGAGGCGGCAAGCTATCTTGCGGTGCTGCGCATCGATGAGCAGAACAAGAGCTTCTCGCTCATGAACATTCCGAACAACATCATGTGCACCTACGATCAGGGCACTCAAGATCTTTTGCGCAATGCTCCGCGCTATGGTGGGGAGGCTGAATTGGTGCGCAAGGCAAAGGAGCAAACCGGTATCGATTTCGCGCACTACCTGCGCATTACCGAGGATGGGCTCAAAACGCTCGTCGATGATATCGGGGGCGTTCAGGTGAACGTCGAGTATCGTCTTGACGATCCGCGGGTAGGCCATGTGGTCATTCCGCCAGGAGAGCAGACCCTCAACGGGGAGCAGGCTGTGGCGTTCGTGAGCGCAACCAACTACCAAGGTGGTCGCACGCAGCGAACGACCAACCAGATGGAATTCTTCTTCGATCTCATCAATAAGATGACCTCGTCAGAGGGTATTGGCTGGATCAACGATTCAGACGTGATCTCCAATGCGATCAAGACCGACCTGTCCTATGACACGCTTTCTGCGCTTGCAGCTATGTATGGGCAAGGGGCTTCGTTCTATACTGCGCTGATGCCAGGCTCTCAGTATACGGTGAACAACGTGGTCTGCTTCAGTCCCAATAGCAAAGCGTGGGAGCAGATACGCGGGCGCTTCATGAATGGCGAAGATGTCAATACGAGCATCGACACGTCGGGCATCGATAAGAGCAAGCTTTCGATCGTAGTGTACAACGGCACGGGCAGCGATGGCTTTGCAGCGCAAGCGGCGCAGATCCTCCAGTCGAAGGGTTATACCGTTCAGGAGACGGGCAATGCGGATTCTGCGGTCTACACTGAAACGCTCGTGATCTACAAGGATAAAGAAGATGAAGCAGCCGCTGAGGCGATCGTTGCCGATCTCGGGGTCGGTCGTGCGGTGTATGCGAGCGTCTACTACAACCTCAAGACTGATATCCAGGTTGTGGTGGGAAGCGATTGGAAGCCGGTCAGCTAGTGTTCGATCCGATCGAATACCTCACTTCGCCACGCTGGCAAACTATGAGCTTGGGGCTCGAACGCACGCATGCGCTTCTCTCGGGGCTCGGCGATCCACAGAGGCAGCTTCGTTTCGTTCATGTGGCGGGAACAAACGGCAAAGGCTCGACGTGTGCGTTTGTCGCTTCAGTGCTCGAGCAGGCGGGATATCGGGTCGGGCTTTTCACCAGCCCGGCGGTCTATTCGTTCGAAGAGCGCATTCGCGTGAATGGGCAGCCTATCTCCTATGACGAGCTTACGAGCGTGACCGAAGCGGTGAAGCAGGTTGCCGAAACGCTCGAAGAGCATCCTACTGAATTCGAGCTTTTAACGGGCGTCGCGTTCACTCATTTCGTGCGTTCGCGCTGCGATGTGGTGGTCGTGGAGGTTGGCATGGGTGGCCGCCTCGATTCGACGAACGTTATCGAGGCTCCTGAAGTAGCGGTCATCACGCCCGTCTCGTTCGACCATTGCGCGTTCTTGGGAGACACGCTTGCAGAGATAGCGGGCGAAAAAGCAGGCATCATCAAGCCTGGTGCACCTGTCGTTTGCGCGCCGCAAGCGCCTGAAGCTGAGGCGGTCATTCGCCAAGTCGCGCACGAGCATGCATGCCCGTTCGTGCAAGTCGATCTTTCTTTGGAGCAGGGAAGCGAGGAGTGCTTCTCCTATCGGGGCCGATGCGATCTTGCGCTTGGAGTGCGCGGTGTATTCCAGTTGGAAAACGCCGCAACTGCTCTCGACGCGCTCGATGTGCTCAAGCAGCGCGGCTGGACGATCCCCGAAGAGGCGATTCGCGAAGGTTTGCGCTTGGCGCATTGGCCAGGGCGCTTCGAGGCGGTGAGCGCAGAGCCGCTCATCATCTTCGATGGAGGGCATAACCTCTCTGGCATCAGCGCACTCGCTGCATCGCTCGAGCGCGCCTATCCGCAGCACTATCGCATCATCGTCTCTGGCGTGCTCGCCGATAAGGACTACCAGGACATGGCAGACGTGCTGGTCGATATGGCTGATGAGGTCATCACGGTCACTCCCGATAATGCACGGGCGCTTGCTGCGAAGGACTATGCCGAAGCCTTGCGCCAGGCGCATGAGCCCAGGCGTGCGCACATCATGGTGGAAGCGCCGAGCATCTCAGCGGGCGTGGCAGAGGCGCTCAAACGCTATGAAGGAGCTCGCCGCGCGCACGTAGCGCCGCTCATCTGCGTGTGTGGGAGCCTCTATCTTCTCGGGAGTGTTATGGAAGTTTTGCGGCAGGGGGGCGGGGGTTTTTAGCGGGCGGGGAAATCAGGGATCCTTGA
>OGOI01000488.1_pt1 | contig 34514 bp, 35 predicted proteins | sample 1552631 | NCBI WGS metagenome assembly OGOI01 (sample SAMEA2580204, study PRJEB22360) | human gut metagenome | biome: human gut; feature: human-associated habitat; material: faeces | place: Denmark | collected 2008/2010 | reverse complement strand
TCAGCGCGGCCGTTTTGCAGCTCGACCTGCACGCCATGGCGGCGGGCATCATCCGAACGACCGTCCAGCAGGCGGAAAAGGACTTTGAAGCCCTGACAGAACAGTAAATTTCGGCAAGGGGATATCCCCTTGGTGCATCCGATGGATGCACCAATCGCTTTGATGGAGGAATGATATGAAAAAACGTATTTTCAGCTTTTTGACGGCCCTGTGCCTGTGCCTGACGCTGTTGCCGACGGCGGCGCGGGCGGAGAACAATTGGGAGAGTTGGACGATATTTGATGGCACCAATTTGAACCTGTCGGACGGTAGTTACTATTTAGGTGGCAATGTTACTATGAGCGGCGAAATTACAATCAGCGGAGCCGTCACATTTGATTTGAATGGGTATACCTTGACCTGTAATGCTACAGACGAGGATATGTTTTGTGTGTACGATGGTAAAACACTAACGATAAAGGACAGCGGCACTGACGGCACCATTGATGGCCAAAATAAGAACTGCGGTTTTTCTGTGTCTAGCGGCACACTGATCTTGGAGAGCAGTATCATTGCGAATTGCAGAGATGACGATGGTGATGGCGGTGCTATATAGGAAAAGAGGACGGCTAAAGCCGTCCTCTTTTTTCAGCTCTCCATGTGCTTGCCGAGAAAGCCTGCGATGGCCTGCGCGAGCTTGTACTCCGTCTCGCCTGCGGCCGACTCACCCTCGGTGCCGATGAAGACCACGAGCCCGAGTGCGTCGCCCTCGGAGATGATGGGCGCGGCGATGGTCGCGCAGTAGCGGTCGAGCGACTCGGTGACGAACACGCTGCGCTCGCTCGGCACAGCGCGGTAGATACCGCGGTCCTCCATGATCTGCTCGAGCTGCGGGCTGATGCGCTTGCCGATGAGGTCGCGGCGCGCGCTGCCTGCCGCGGCGATGACGCTGTCGCGGTCGGTCACGGCCACGCTCGTGCCGGTCGACTTGCTCAGCGTGTCGCACAGCTGCGCGGCAAACTCATCTACGCCGCCCATGAGCGAATACTTCTTAAAAATGACCTCCCCGTCCTTGCTCGTGTAGATCTCCAACGGGTCGCCGTTACTGATAACATGGACACGGAAAACCTTGTCCTCGCGGCCTTTTGAGGACTGAATCAGCGTGTTTTCGATATTTTCCGTGCCTTCACGAAAATTTGCGGCGTCCTCCGTTTCCGCGGGGAGCGTGCCGCAGCGCAGCAGGGTGTCGATGTCGGTTTTGAGCTTAATTTCCAGGTGATCTTCATAGACGAGAATCTTGTCGATCAGCAGCTCCAGGTCGTTCCGTTCCAGCTTGTCCTTCTCCAGAATGTCGCGGAACACGTCGATGGCGGTCTTGGCCACGCGGTTCACCTGAATGATGGTGTTGCGCTTGTCGCTCAGCAGGTCGATCTGATGGTGGATGCCGTCGATCTTCTTCTGGAGGTCGGCTTCCATCTCGTCATACAGCGCCTCGATGGAGGCTTCCTGCTCGGGCTTTTTCATGATCTCGCGGATGCGCTGGCGCTTCGTGACCTTCAGCTCCTCGGTGAGATCGGCCAGCACCTCAGCGAGATTGTCCGCAGACTGCTCCGTTTCCGCCACCTGCTCGGTCTCGCGCTTTAATTCCTCGTTGAGCTGCTCGAGCATGGCGGCAGAGCTGTCCGCCAGCTTGCGCACATAGCTTTTCAGCAGCTCGTCCAGTTTATCAACGCGGATATGGTGGCTGGTGCAGCCCTTGAGTCCGCGCCGGTGATACGTCCCGCAGGTGTAGGCGGGGGCGAGGTCAGAGCGGCTCATGGCGAACAGCGGACTGCCGCAGTCGCCGCACTGTAAAAAGCCGGAGTACACGTTGTCGTTAATCTTCACGCCGCGATAGTTGCTGCGGCTGCGCTTTTCCCGCAGGGCGCGGGTGATGGCGAAGGTGCGGTAGTCGATGATGGCCTGATGGTGGTTTTCGATAACGATGTGCTCATCGTCGTTACGCTTGATCTCCTTGCCGTTGATCTTGGCGCGGGTATACTTGCCCTGCCTGAGCGTGCCGATATAGAAATCGTTGTCCAGAATGCCCTGCACCGTGGCGATGGCCCAGGCGTTTTTGGCCTCCCGCTTGGTTTTCTTGCCCGCCGCCTCCTTGCGCATCCGCTCGGACATGCGCGGCGTGGGAACGCCTTGATCGGTGAGATAGTTGGCGATTTTCTTGTAGCCCCAACCGGCGTTGCTGTAGAGGTCAAAAATCCTGCGGACGGTCTCGGCCTCGGTGGGGATGATCTCAAACTGCTTGTCCTCGGTGACGAGATAGCCGTAGGGCGCGGCGCAGATCCACTCGCCATCGTTCTGCCGCCGCTTCACAACGCTGCGCACCTTGCGGGAGGTGTCCGTGACGGGCATTTCGTTCACAAGGAACTGGAACTGGATTTTCAGCCAGTCGTCGTCATTGGGGAAGTCCACGCCGTCGCCGATGGAGATGATGCGCACGCCCGCATCGCGCAGGTCTTCCAGCTCCACCAAACCGCGCGAGTTGCGGCGGGAGAAGCGGGAAAAGTCCTTGATGATGAGAATATCGTACTTGTGGGACATGAGTCCCCGGCGCATCTCCTGATAGCCCTCGCGCTGCTCGAACGTGTAGCCGGAGCGGTCGCGGTCTTCAAAGAACGTCAGCGTGCTGCCGGGGAAGTGGGTCTTTACATAGTCCTCGATGATGGCCTTCTGGTTTTCAATGGAGATGTTCTTCTGCTCCTGCTCATCATCCACGGAAATGCGGGCATAACCCGCGATGTCAAAGCGTTCAATCAATTTGGATCACCGCCCTTTAAGTATTTTGCCATCTCCCGGTCGAAGTCGGAGATGTATGCTGCCCGTGGACGGCAGTTTCCGAGAATTTCTCGGTAGCTGAGCTTGGATTCATTCCTCATTTGTGGTCTCCTCGGCGTGCTCTGTCCATTCCGGCAACCGCGCTGCATTTTCAACTGGTGACAGTTTGTCACCTGTTCACTGCCTTCTTCTTTCGGACAATGTTTCAGCTTGTTCCAGTATTTTCGCCCGGTATTGTGGTTGGGGCTGTCTGTCAAAACGCCGACCACATCTACGATGGAGAAATACCATTCCTCCTGTTCCACATCCCATGCCACACGGATCTTCTGATCCTCGAAAAGCTGGTTTGCGCTGTTGTCCGGTGCTTTCATCTGATCCCCTCCGTTCTGAGCAAGTCATACTTTCTTTACCGTGTTACCACTTGCAGCAAATTTCGCACTTGCTTTATTGAATAATATTGTATCACATGAATGGAGCATGTGCAACCGGAAAATGATCTGCTGAACGAGGAAAAGCGTGCTGATTCATTGACAAACCAGCACACTTTTTCACTTATGTTAGGCATTGCGCTTTTTAGCCATATGTAGTATAATTAAGTGATAAAAATGGCTTAATCCCAACGTTTTTCGGGTGGGAGACGGCAATTTGCCGGATGCACTGAAATACCCCCGCTTTGCACACTGCTGCGGCGGAGCTGATAGGAACGAAATTCCGTGTATAAGAGATTTTGGAAACGATTGATTGATATATTGCTGTCGCTGGCGGGGTTGATCCTCGCCTCGTGGCTATATTTGCTCATTATGATTGCCATCGAGATCGATGACCCCGGCCCGGTGTTCTTTTCTCAGAAGCGGGTGGGCATCCATAAAAAATATTTCCAGCTTTATAAATTTCGCAGCATGAAGATGTCCACGCCCCACGATATGCCGACGCACCTGCTGGAAAACCCAGAGCAGTACATCACACGCGTTGGGAAATTCCTGCGCAAGACATCCCTTGATGAAATTCCGCAGCTCTGGAATATTCTTCGGGGCGACATGAGCGTTATCGGTCCCCGGCCTGCCCTCTGGAATCAGGAGGATTTACTGGCGGAGCGGGACAAATACGGTGCCAATGATGTGAAGCCCGGCCTTTCCGGCTGGGCGCAAATCTGCGGCCGGGACGAACTGGAGATTGCGGACAAGGCCCGTCTGGACGGCGAATATGTGCAGCGCATGAGCTTTGCCTTTGACTGCCGCTGCTTTTTCGGGACGGCCATTTCCGCCCTGCGTGGTGACGGTGTGGTCGAGGGCGGCACAGGAGAACTGCATAAAGTGGAGAGCAAGAAATGAGAATTCTAATCGCAACCAATCATTCCTATATGTTCTACCGCTTCCGCAAAGAGCTGGTGGAGGCGCTGATGCAGGAGCATGAGGTCATTCTCAGCACGCCCTTTGTGGGCCACGAGGACGATTTGCAGGCCATGGGACTTCGCTGCATCGGCACAGAGATTGACCGCCGCAGCATCAATCCTTTCAAGGACATGAAGCTGCTGAAAACCTATCGCAAGATGCTGGACGAGATCCAGCCGGATCTGGTTATCACCTATTCCATCAAGCCCAACATCTACATGGGCAGCGCCTGCAAGACCAAGGGCATTCCCTATGTCACCAATGTGCAGGGACTCGGCACGGCGTTTGAAAAACCAATGCTGTCGAGTGTGGTGTCTGTGATGTACCGCAGCGCTCTGCGGAAGGCCGGAACGGTGTTCTTTGAGAATGAGGAGAACGCCCAGTTTTTCTTACATAAAAACATCATCTCCGCCCAGCAGATGAAGGTTCTCCCCGGTGCGGGCATCAATTTGGACGAGTATCCCTATGTCCCCATGAAGGATGACGGCGTTTGCAGTTTCCTGTTTGTAGGGCGAATCATGAAGGAAAAGGGCGTGGACGAGTTTTTTGCCGCCGCGAAAACTGTCAAGGCGGAGCTTGGCGAAAAGGTTGCCTTTGATGTGGTGGGCTTCTACGAGGATGCCTACAAAGAAACCGTCGACCACTTGGTCGCTGACGGTGTCATCAACTTCCACGGCTTCCAGACGGACGTGCATCCGTTCTATGAAGCGGCGGATTGTGTCGTGTTGCCCTCCTACCATGAGGGCATGTCCAATGTTTTGCTGGAGGGTGCCGCCACGGGCCGCGCCCTTATCACCAGCGATATCCCCGGCTGCCGTGAGGCTGTAGAGGACGGTATCAGCGGCTATCTCTGCCCTGTGCAGGATGCAGAAGCATTGACGAATTTCTTCCGTGAATTTGCTGGCAAAACACATGTTGAGCAGGAGCAGATGGGCCGCTGCGGACGCACCCTCATCGAGCGGAAGTTTGACAAGCGCATTGTGGTGGCGCAGACCATAGAGGGACTTATGCTTCCTGTGACAGCGAGGAACTGAGGATGCGGCAACTGATTTTACTTTATTGGGGCTGCGTCTTTCTGATGTACTTGTCCCAAGTCTATTATCCGACATCTGCGCAGTTAGAGGGGCCTCAGACCGGACGTTGGCACTTCATGCTACGCAAAGCAGACATCTTCATGATCGCTGTGATCGTGTGGATGACGTGCTTTTCGTTTCTACGAACGGGCTATAACGATACGATGACATATAGACTTCATTTTATGGAGTCTGAATCTGTTGCAGATTACTTTGCAAGAAGCGGACTGCTGGATTGGACGGGCAATCCCCTCTCTGAATTATATCGTGATGTAGTACGTGACGCTACTACCAACTATCATATCTATTTCTTCTTTCCAGCATTTCTTAGCAGCTTTGCAGTTGTGAAGCTTTTTAAGAGATACTCGGTCAACCCGGCTTTTTCCCTTTTGATTTTCTTTTCAATTGGCACGTATGTCATGTACATTGCGGCACTCAAACAGTGCTTTGCGATGTTTTTCCTGCTTTTGGCGCTGCCTTACGCCATTGACAGAAAATACGTGCGTTTCTACCTGCTGGTATTTGTCGCAATGCTGTTTCACACCCATGCATTTATGTTTGCAATCGTTCCATTGCTGTTTGGAAAACCGTGGGGAAAGGTGACCATTGTATTTTTCCTGGCAGCACTCTTTGCAATGGCGACTTACGACGCTACTCTTGGTGCATTTATGGAATATGCGCAGTCGATGGGTGCGATGGTTGCAGAAATAGAAGTGTTTGACAACAACTCCATCAATGTTCTGCGAGTTGTTGTTTACTGGGTGCCTGCAATGCTTGCGTTAGCCTTCCGTAAGCGGCTTTTTTCAAATTCTATAAGAGTAGAGAATCTATTCGTTAATATGAGCATGATCAGTGCATTTATTCTGATGATCGGGTTGGTGCAGGCGGCAAACCTGTTTGCTCGTATGGCGGCCTATTTTGAGATCGCCACGGCAATTTCTCTTCCGTGGATGATAAAAAAGCTATTTACCAAGCGTTCCGCACGAGCTGTTACGATTTGTGCAGCAATATTGTATTTTGGATATTTCCTGTATGAATTTGGCATTTCAAAGGACTTTGGAAATAACTATTCGGCAATTTCACTGTGGCAGTTTGTTACAAGTCTATTTGGAGGTTAAGATATGCTCTCTTCCGTTCCTCAACTAATTGAATCTTGCGGTTTTTGCCGGGCATCTGAAGTGGAAGCGCTTCAGACGATGAAAACTGGCATGACCAACCGTTCTTACGCCTTCTTTGTAAAAGGGAATCGATACATTATTCGTATCCCCGGTGAAGGAACCGACCGCCTGATCAACCGTGCGCAGGAGTATGCCGTCTATAGGGCGATTGCTCCGCTTAAAATAAGCGAAACGGTTCATTATTTTGATCCGGTAACGGGAATCAAAATCGCGTCATACCTGACCGATGCCCATGTCTGCGACAGCGGGAACTGGGAGAAAGTCGCAAAGTGCATTGCGGCTCTGCGGGAGTTCCATTCAAACAGGCTGCATGTTGCGCACAGCTTTGATTTGTGGGAGCGCCTGGATTTTTACGAGAGCCTCTGGGCAGGCGAATCTTCCATTTATGCGGATTACGATAAAACGAAACGGGCGGTGCTCAGTTTGAAGCAGTTTATCGATGAGCGGCCGAAGGATGTCTGCCTCTGTCATATTGACGCGGTGCCAGATAACTTCCTGTTTGTCCATGATACGAACGGTGCTGAACAAATCAAGCTCATCGACTGGGAGTATGCAGGGATGCAGGATCCGCATCTGGACATTGCAATGTTCATTATCTATGCAATGTATGATCGGGAGGAAGCTGAAAAACTGATCGATCTGTACTTCATCGACGGCTGCGACAAGTTGACCCGCATGAAGGTGCACTGCTATATCGCTGTCAGCGGCCTTGTGTGGAGCAACTGGTGCGAGTTCAAGCGTCATTGTGGTGTAGAGTTCGGTGCTTACACACAACGTCAATATGACTACGCAAGAGAATACAGTGAGATATTCTTCCGAGAATATAGAGAGGAATTTGGCAGAGATTATGTCTGAACATATTGTAGAACGTGCAATCATTATGGCCGCGGGCATCGGCCAGCGGCTGCGCCCTGTGACCCTGACGACTCCCAAACCGTTGGTCACAGTAAATGGCGTGTGCATGATCGATACGATCATCGCGGCGCTTCACGAGAATGAAATCCACGAGATTTATGTCGTGGTCGGATACCTAAAAGAGCAATTCTATGAATGGGCGAAGAAGTACGACGGCATTACTCTGATAGAAAATCCATGGTATGCGGAGTGCAATAACATCGCGTCCCTCTATGTCGCGCGTGAATACCTGAACAACGCGATTATTTTGGACGGCGATCAGATCATCCGCAACCCGGCGATCCTTCACCGGGAATTTACCCGCTCCGGGTATAGCTGCGCCTGGACAGACAGAGCTACAAACGAATGGCTGTTGACGGTTGAAGACGGGATCGTGACAAAATGCAGCCACACAGGCGGCGATCACGGCTGGCAGCTCTTCAGTGTGTCACGCTGGACAGCAGAAGATGGGCAGCGACTCAGAAAGCACTTGGAACTGGAATTTGTGCAAAACGAAAATCGGAGCATTTACTGGGATGATGTTGCAATGTTTTGCCACCCTGATGAGTACCAGTTCGGCGTTTACCCTATTTCAGCGGAAGATCTGCGCGAAATTGACAGCTTCACAGAGCTATGCGAGGCTGATTCATCATATAGAGAAAGGGTTAATTGAGATATGAAGAAAAACGCACTGAAAAAAGAGCTTGACTGGGTATCTATGCTGGTGCCGCTGGCAATCGTGCTGACGATATGTGCGCTGTTTATGATTTTCCCGGAAGGTTCCAAGCTCGTCCTGAGTGTAGTACGAGGTTTTCTAGGAGATGACTTTGGTCTCTACTATGCACTGCTCGGTGTTGGCATCGTAGGCTGTACGCTTTACATAGCCTTTTCCAAATTCGGCAAGATCAAGCTTGGCGACTGTGAAAAGCCGCAGTATCGTTCTTTTCAGTGGGGCACTATGATTTTTACATCCACCATGGCTGCGGATATTCTGTTTTATTCGCTGTGCGAGTGGGCGCTGTATGCCAATGAGCCGCAGGTCGAAATGATGGGCGGCATGCAGAAATGGGCGTCCACTTACCCGCTTTTCCACTGGGGACCTATCGCGTGGGGCTTTTATATCGTGCTTGCGGTTGCATTCGGCTTTATGATCCATATCCGCGGCCGTGATAAGCAGAAATTCTCTGAAGCCTGCCGCCCCCTGCTGGGAAGCCGGGTAGATGGAGTTTGGGGTCGTGTGATCGACCTGACTGCGATTTTTGCGCTGATTGCGGGCACAGCGACGACGTTTTCTCTCGCAACGCCGCTGCTTTCCAGAGCGATCAGCCGTGTGTTTGGCCTGCAGGACAGCATCGGGTTAACGATAGCCATCCTTTTGATGATCGCGGCAGTCTACACCTTTACGGTCTGGTTCGGCATGAAAGGAATCGCGAAGCTCGCCGCCATTTGCAGCTATTGCTTCTTTGCACTGCTGGCCTATGTCCTGTTCGGCGGCGGAGAGACGCGCTATATTCTGGAAACGGGTTTTTCCGCAATCGGCAATCTTGCCCAGAACTTCATCGGGCTGGCAACATGGATGGATCCGCTGCGGGAAACGAGCTTCCCGCAGAACTGGACGATTTATTACTGGGCCTATTGGATGGTCTGGTGTGTTGCAACACCGTTTTTTATCGGCGTGATCAGCAAGGGTCGTACTATTCGCAATACGATCCTCGGCGGTTACGGCTGGGGCCTTGCGGGCACCTTTACCTCGTTTATCATCCTTGGCAATTATGGCCTTGCACAGCAGCTCAAGCATGGCCTTGACGTTACCGGCTTTATTGCGGCGGGCGGCGACTATTCCGAAGCAATTATGAAAATATTCGATACGCTCCCGCTGACGGAATTTGGCCTGATTTTGCTGGCGGTCACAATGGTCGCATTCTATTCCACCACATTTGACGCGCTGACGATGGTTGTTTCGAGCTACTCGTATAAGAGATTGAAGCCGGAGCAGGAGCCAGATAAACGTATCCGTACCTTCTGGGCAGTGGTGTTTATCCTTCTGCCCATCGCACTGATATTCTCGGAGAATTCCATGAACAGCCTGCAATCCGTATCAATCATTGCGGCGTTTCCCATTGGAATCATTATTCTCGTGATCGTAGCGAGCTTCTTCAAGGATGCGTCCAGCTATCTGCGGGAGAGAAAGGACATATGAGCATGACACAAACATCAGATCAACTCCAGCAGCAGATCTGGGCAACAGAGCAAGAAATATTGGATGTGATCCATCAAGTCTGCACGGAGCACGGCCTGCGGTATTCTCTGGCCTACGGCACCTTGATCGGTGCTGTGAGGCATAAGGGATTTATCTCGTGGGACGATGATATCGACCTGATGATGCCGCGGGAGGACTATGAAAAGCTTCTTGCCATCTGGAATGAAGCTGCACCAAAGGGGTATATTCTGCAAAACACACGAACAGATCCGGATTTCACACAAAATTTCACCAAAATCAGGAAGGATCATACAACGTTTTTGCAGGACGAATCTGAGCGGGAAAAGCACTATCACAAAGGAATATTCGTTGATATTTTTCCCGGTGATCGGGTTGCTCCCGGCAAGTTGGGAAAAAACGTTCAGTACATAGCCTGTGCGATCGACCTGCTGTACAGTCGAGGGCATACAAGTGGTTCCGGCGGGTTAATTGGAAAAGCTGAAAGTATCTTACTTAAAGCGCCAAAGAAAAAATACATTATAAGACGCGAGCGTGCTGAAAAATCAATTCGCAGATGGAACGGCAAACTATTTTGCACGGCTGGCCAACTATTTTTTGATTTCCCAGTCGCTGTCGCTCCCTTGGATGCTGAAGAAAATCGGCGGCAGAGATAGGAAACTGTTGACTGTGCTGATGGTGTTGGGGTATCTTGCATATTTCTATTATGCAAATGCAATTAACCAGCCGTTTGATCAGGACTTTGCGCGGTTGAGCTTGTCGGAGTACCTTGCGCAGCTGGGAGGATAAATCGTGGCACCTATTCGTATTTTGCAAGTTGTTACCCACATGGATCGCGGCGGACTGGAAACCATGCTGATGAACTACTATCGGCATATGGACCGCGAGAAGGTGCAGTTTGATTTCCTTGCGCACCGGCAGGAACGAGCCGCCTATGATGACGAGATCGAGGCGTTGGGCGGGAAAATCTATCGTTTACCCCGTCTTGTGCCGTGGAGCAAGTCGTATCTTACTGCGCTGGATCAGTTCTTTGCCGATCATCCGGAATATAAAGTTGTCCATGTCCATCAGGACTGCCTCAGTTCGGTCATTCTTAAGGCCGCGAAAAAGCGCGGTGTCCTGGTGCGGATTGCCCACAGCCACAATGCCAATCAGGATAGGAACTTGAAGTATCCAATTAAGCTTTGGTACAGACGAGAGATTCCGCAATACACAACGAACCTTTTTGCGTGCGGTAAGGATGCGGGGGACTGGATGTTCAGTGGTGCGCCATATCAGATTCTCAATAACGCTATTGATGCGGCCGCTTATACCTGCGATCTGGTAAAACACATGGAAATGCGGAAACAGCTGGGACTTTCAGAAGAATTTGTCGTTGGTCATGTTGGCCGGTTTAATCCGCAAAAGAACCACCCATTCTTACTTGCCATCTTTGCTGCGCTGCTGAATAAAGAGCCGAACGCCGTACTTCTGCTGGTGGGCGGCGGAGAGGATATGCCGAAGATACAGACAAAGACGCAGAAGCTTGGCATTGCGGATCACGTCCGCTTTTTGGGAATCCGCAGTGACGTTGCCGATCTGATGCAGGCCATGGATGTATTTGCGTTTCCGTCTTTGTATGAGGGACTTCCCGTTACCATGGTGGAAGCGCAGGCTTCGGGGCTGCCCTGCATCATCTCTGACAAAGTTCCTCCGGAGTGCATTCTGACAGAGGGGCTTGTGGACGTTATGCCGCTATCAGCTGGGGCGGAGGCGTGGGCTGACGCGATCCTCGAAAAGCGTAATACCCCTCGCACTGACCGCAGCGCCGAAATTGCCGCTCACGGCTTCGATATCACCACAGAGGCTGTCAAACTACAGGAGTTCTACTTGGAGGCATATAAATGAGTTTTTTACGAAAAGCGATCATGCTACTGAACCGTGAAATTCCTACAGAGACGCTGATCAAGCGGGGGATGAGGGTCGGCAAAGACTTTAATCGCCAACAAGGGTGCTTCCTAGATCCAACACATTGCTTCCTGATTACCATCGGTGATGATGTGACCATGAGCATCCGCGTGACTGTCATGGCACACGACGCCAGTACAAAGAAGATGCTTGGCTACACGAAAATCGGGCAGGTGCATATTGGAAACCATGTTTTTATCGGAGCCAATACAACCATCCTGCCCGGGGTTACCATTGGAGATTATGCGGTAATCGGAGCGGGTAGCGTTGTTACGCATGATATTCCTGCTCGGACGGTTGCGGCTGGTGTTCCGGCCAAGAAAATCTGCGATGTGGATACATACGCCGAACGCTTTCAGATGCAGATGTGTGCGAAAAATACGTTTGGGGATGCATATCGGATGGGACATGGTCTGGATGAAACCAAGAAAAAGGAGATTCTTGCCACAACAGATGGCAAGACTGCCTTTATTAAGTGAGCAGAAGGTGCAACTATGGCAACGCAAAAGTCGATAACCGTTTTCACACCAACCTATAACCGAGCCTATATTCTGCCGAAGTGTTATGAGAGCCTGTGCCATCAGACCTGCAAGGACTTTGAATGGCTGATTATAGACGATGGATCGACGGACGGAACAAAAGAGCTTGTCGCTCGATGGCAGGCGCATGGGAATGGCTATCCGATCCGTTACATTTACAAGCAGAATGGCGGCCTGCACACGGGATATAACACCGCTATTGCCAATATGGATACAGAGCTGTCCGTCTGCATTGATTCTGATGATTCTATGCCAGAGGATGCGATAGAACGTATCCTCACTGAGTGGCAGAGTGTGAAAGATAGCGGGGCTGCTGGGCTGATTGGCTTGGATTTGGATCAGACCGGAAAATTGATCGGCAAACCGCTGCCGGAAGGCGAGTTAATCAATGCGGCATCCCTGCTCTGTATTCCGGGGATGGGTGACAAAAAATACGTTGTACGCAATGATCTCTTGCGCACCGTGGCTCCTATGCCGGTGTTTGAGGGAGAAAAGAACTTTAATCCGCATTATCTGATTATCAAACTGTCGAAGGAGCATTGCTTTCATCCGGTTAATCAATGCTTCTGCCTCGTGGAGTATCAGCCTGATGGTATGACGGCGAATATCTGGAAACAATATATCAACAGCCCCCGCAGCTTTGCCGAGTTGCGGCGTGCGATTATGGAGGTCCCGGGCTTGACATGGGAGTATCTCCTTAAGACTATCATCCACTATTGCTCCAGTAGCCAGATTGCCGGAAACCGGCACTATATCAAGGAATCCCCCCGCAAGCTGCTGACGGTGCTGTGTACACCGGCAGGATGGGCGCTGACTGCATTTATAAACAAAAAAGTAGGACTGTTGCGGTAGAATAAAACTCAGAGGTGTAGCTATGCTTGAAGATCATAAGCAATTACGAAAATTGCAACTGGAACAGTACAAGATTTTACAAAGCGTGAATGACCTGTGCTCAAAATACGGCATCGAGTACTATTTGCTGTATGGTACTCTGCTGGGTGCTGTGCGCCACTCGAAGTTTATCCCGTGGGATTATGACATAGATATCGCGATGGAAAGAACGCAATTTAACCGATTTAAGAGCGTTGTTCAAGAACTTCCAGACTGGTTGGAGGTGTGGGATATATGTTATAGCTCTATAGAGTATGCCGGATTGTCGAGAGTTGTAAAGCCTAAGGACTGCGTATTTGGAGATATTCACATAGATATATTCATAATCGATAACGCTCGTATAACTTCAAATATATGTACTAAAATTAATGGAGCGTTGGGGCGCTTTTTACATATCGCGAAACTCAGCAAAGCAGAGAAAAATATTCTTTACGAACATTTTAAAGACAGCAAGAGTAAAAGGTTTGTTGTCTTTTTAGGTGATGTATTATGCGGAATATTTGGCAGTGCAAGGATCGAAAAATGGATTTATTTGCTTTTGGTAAGTGAATATCCAACTGGCCGGTTGGTGATACTTGAAGATCCGTCCCGAGTTATAAGAAGTGAGTGGCTTTTAGAAACTAAGATGCTCAAATTTGAAGACATGGATTTTCCGGTACCCAGCGGGTATGAGTACTTACTTAAATTGTGGTATGGTAACTATATGGAGATCCCCGAGGAAGGAAAAGAGTATTTGCGGAAGGAACAGATGGAAGAGTAGTCTGATTTGTATTATGCCTAAAAAAATAACGCACACCATTCTTATCTTCTCCCAAGCCATGGAGCTTGGCGGGGTGGAGCGTAGCCTACTGGGGCTGCTGGACTCCATCGACTATGACCGCTATGACGTGGACCTTTTCCTGATGCGGCACAGCGGCGAATTGATGCCCTACCTGAATCCGAAGGCGAATCTTCTGCCGGAAATTCCGCAATACGCATCGTTGGCGGTCCCCATGGCATCGCTGCTCAAAAGCGGGCAGATCGGCGTTCTCTGCGGGAGACTGAATGGGAAGCTTGCGGCCAGGCGCTTCGACAAGCAGCATCCCGGCAGCAAGCCCTCTGTCACCGCGCTGACCTACAGCCACAAGTACACGCTATCTGCCATGCCGCAGATTTCCGATAAGACCTATGACCTTGCCATCAGCTTTCTGACGCCGCATTATTTCGCGCGGGAGCGCGTAAATGCAAAGAAATACGCGGCGTGGATCCACACGGACTACACGGCGCTGACCTTCGACCGCTCGGCGGAGCTTGCCATGTGGGAGGGGTATGATGCCATCTGCGGCGTGTCCGAGCGGGCGTCCGAGAGCTTTCAGAGCGTCTTCCCGGAGCTGGCGCAGAAGGTCCGGACAGTGGAGAATATCCTGCCCCGGGAGCTGACGTGTAAGCAGGCGGCAATGCCTCGGACCGATATGCCTGCGGGTGACGGAATATCCCTGCTCTCCGTTGGCCGCTTCTGCGAGGCGAAGAATTTCGACAATGTGCCGGATATCTGCCGCCGTATGGTTGCGGGCGGCCTTGACGTAACGTGGTATCTCATCGGCTATGGCGGCGATGAGTCGCTGATCCGCCAGAAGATCGACGAGGCCGGGATGCAGGAGCGCGTCATTATTCTCGGCAAAAAGGACAACCCCTACCCCTATATGCGCACCTGCGACCTGTATGTGCAGCCCTCCCGCTACGAGGGCAAGGCCGTCACCGTGCGGGAGGCGCAGCTTCTTGGAAAGCCTGTGGTCATCACAGACTACGCTACCTCCGGCAGTCAGCTGGAGGACGGGGCGGACGGCATGATCGTCCCCATGGATAACGCAGGCTGCGCTGCCGGAATTGCCGCGCTGCTGCGCGACCCTGCCCGGATGCAGCAGCTGTCGGAGAACTGCGCAAAGAGAGATTATACGAACAGCGCGGAGGTCGAGAAGATCTACGCGCTGATGGAGGATTGAACCCATGATCCCAAAGATCATCCACTACTGCTGGTTTGGGCGCGGCGAAAAGCCGGAGCTTGCCAAAAAGTGCATCGCCAGCTGGGAGAAGTTCTGCCCGGATTTTGAGATCCGCGAGTGGAACGAGGACAACTGCGATTATCTTGCCATGCCCTTCATGGCGGAGGCATACGCCGCGAAAAAGTACGCCTTCGTGTCCGACGTCATGCGCCTTGTCGTGCTGGAGCAATACGGCGGAGTGTATTTCGACACCGACGTGGAGGTGCTGCGGGACATTTCGCCGCTGCTGGATGACGAAGGATTCATTGGCTTTGAGAACGATCAGTATGTTGCCTCCGGTTTGACCATCGCCGCTGAGGCCCATCATCCGGTGATTCAGGCGATGATCGAGGAATATAAAAAGCTGCACTTTGCCGGTGCTGACGGCAGCGTCACGCCCGTAGGCTGCCCACATCTCAATACGGGTGTGATGGAGCGCTTCGGCCTTGTGCGCAACGGGCAGGAGCAGCTGGTTGCGGGGATTCATGTTTATCCGGCGGACTACTTCAACCCGCTGGACAGCGTGACAGGTAAGCTGACAAAAACGGAGAATACCTACTCGATCCACTGGTACTCTATGAGTTGGCTGCCGAAACGAAAGCAGATTAGAGCGAAAATCGGACGTGTTATACGCCGGATACGGAAAGAACTACGCCGCTGAGGGAGAGAAAATCATGCCAAAAGTCAGTGTCATTGTTCCAGTCTACAATGCCGAGAAATATTTGCAGGAGTGCGTGGACAGCATTCTTCGCCAAACGCTCACGAATCTCGAGGTGATTCTGGTGGATGACGGCTCTGCTGACAGCAGTCCGGTTATTTGTGATGGCTATGCCGAACGGGATAATCGTGTAAAGGCTATTCATCAGAGAAACTCTGGTGCTGCCGCTGCCAGAAATCAGGGCATGAATGTTGCCCGAGGAGAGTACATCGCATTTGTGGATAGCGACGACTGGATCGACGCGGGTATGTATAAGCGGATGGTTGATACTGCCGAAGCAAACGATTGTGATCTTGTAATTTGCGATTGCTTAAAGGAGTCTGATAGTGGCAGCCAGCTCTATACTCACGACTTGCCAGCCGGGTTCTATGACCGAGAGCGTATGTATTCCGTGTATTTTCCGCAGCTCTTGATGCCAGATACCATGGAGTATCCAGTTACAATTTCAAATTGGCTTCTGCTGATTCGTCGTGAGGTTATTTCAGCGAATCAAATTACATTTCCAGAAGGAATGCGATTTTCGGAAGACCTTCTATTTGGTTCCGAAGTTGGCTATTTTGCGCAGAGTATGACTTATTTGAAGGAGTATGCGCCCTACCATTATCGGCAGAATCCGGATTCTGTGACACATACCGCATATAAAGATAAATGGCCGCTACTGCGTGAGCTCTGGTGCAGAATCAATGAGAGCTTCGGTAAAAAGCAGGATTATGACTTCACTCAGCAGATCCAGCGCTGTATGCTGTTTTTTATTTACATGGCGATGAACCAGAGACGATATGCAGGATTGCCAACAAGAGAATTTTTCCATGAGACAGGCGTAGTGTTGGATGACCCGCTGGTACATGAGGCGCTCAGAACAATACCGGTCAGTCAATTACAGATTTCGTGGAAATTAAAGATCATCAGCTTAATTTATCAAAAGAAGTGGTTGCGCCCCGCGCTGCTGCTTCTTAGAGGATAAAGTATAAATGAAGAAAATCCTTTTTATCAACGGGCATCTGAATACCGGCGGTGTGGAGCGTTCCCTTGTGGATGTGCTCAGGCACATGGACTATACAAAATACGCCGTTGATCTCTTGCTACTGGAGGACATCGGTGACTATGCTTCAGAATTGCCGCCTGAAGTGAATGTGCTGTTTCGAGACCTACACAACACCTATGGGGGCTTTGCCTCGTCGGTTCGGCGCTGTATTGCAGCCCGCGACTGGATGTGCCTTAGACTTCGGTTGCTGTTTTTACTGCGTAAGATTTTTGGCACAGGTGCATTGAAGCCTGCCGCAGACATTTTGCTAGGTAAGCACTACTATGATTGCGTAATCGCTTTCCGCCCCGGCATTTGCTCCGACTTGGCAGCGTATTCCGTAAAGGCAAGGCGAAAAATTACATGGTGGCATCATGGTGAATTTTATGTGGACCGTGTAGCGTATGGCGCAATGTGCAGCCGAATGGATGCCGTTGCGGTGGTGTCGCGGGCTTGCAGCGAGATGTTGCAAGACCTCCTTCCAGAGCTTGCGGATAAGCTGATTTGTGTGCCCAACATGCTGGATGCTGTCGCAATCCTGCAAAAAGTGGAACACACGCCCTACGCAAAGAACGATCTGTGCATTGTTTCTGTGGGGCGCTTTGCACCGGAAAAGCATTTTGAAAACATCGTTCCTGCCGCAAAAGCGCTGCAAGCTATGAATCTTGCGTTTATGTGGCACATTGTCGGGGACGGTTCGGAGCGCGCGAGAGTGGAGATGCTCATTACAGAAAACGGCCTAAAGGATCATGTTATTTTGGAGGGAAGTAAGACAAACCCCTATCCCTATATGAAATATGCAGACTTGTTCGTTCATCCATCATACATTGAATCGCAGGGGCTGACAGTTTTAGAGGCTATGACGCTTGGCGTTCCTTGCGTGGTGACGAAATCCCGAGGACCGTGTGAGTTTATCAAGGATGGTGTCAATGGTCTGCTGACGGAGCAGTCTCCAGAATCGCTAACAAAGAAAGTCTTGTCTATTTTGACTGACAAGACTCTTTATCAGAGCATTAAAGAAAACACGGTGTGTCCAGAACAGTTTGGCCCAGATCGGGTCATGAAGCAAATAGAAGCACTAATTGATGGATAGATGGATAGATGGATAGAAGGTGTTGAACAATGAAAATCACCATGTATGGCAACGGTGGTGCTGGAAACCACGGCTGTGAAGCAATCAGTCGCGGAACCGTTGAGCTTTTGGGTGCAAATGAATACCGAATTCTTTCAGAAAACTGCCGGGAAGATGCGCAATATGGTCTTGATATCTGTGCGGCGCTTGAATCGGCTAAAGAGACGCGAAAAAAGGATTTTGGCTTTTTAAAGGCCTATGCAAAATTGAAGCTTACCGGCAATTACACCGATATGGATGGGCTATATTATTTGCCCGCTATTAAAAGCTGCAAAGGCAATACGGACATTGCCTTCTCCATTGGAGGAGACAATTATTGCTATGGCAACACCGCTTTGTATGCGTATTTGAACAGAGCCTTTTTGAAGCAGGGAATTAAAACAGTCCTTTGGGGCTGCTCCATTGAACCCGAGGTTGCGGCAGAAGAGGATGTTGCCGAGGATTTGCGGAATTATTCCATTGTCGCGGCCAGAGAGAGCATAACTTATGCCGCGGTCAAAAAAGTTGGTGCAAATGCGCTTTTAATGCCGGATCCTGCCTTCCTCATGAAAGCAAAGGCTTGCGAAGTCGAAGATTTCTTCCTGGAAAAAGAGGCCATTGGCATCAATATCAGCCCAATGATTATCAACAACGAAAAGAATCAGGGTGCGGCATATGCCAACTATAGTGAGCTGATTCAATATATTCTAGACAACACCGACGCCTATATTGCTCTGATTCCACATGTCGTTTGGGCCAACAATGACGACCGCATTCCGCTCAGACAGCTTTACGATGATTTTGGCCAAAACCAACGGCTGATTCTTGTCGGTGACCATACCGCGCCGGAACTGAAATATATTATTTCGAAGTGCAGCTTCTTCGTTGGTGCCCGAACCCACGCGACCATCGCTGCGTATTCTACCGGCGTTCCGACACTGGTGGTGGGCTACTCCGTCAAAGCGCGCGGCATTGCCCGGGATCTGTTCGGCACGGAGGATGGCTACGTTCTGCCGGTACAGCAGCTCAAGGAGAGCGATGAGCTGACCCAAGCATTCGTTCGCCTGTATGAAAAGCGCGATGCCATCCGGGCGCACCTCAACGAGACGCTTCCCGGCTATATCGCCCGAGCCGACGAGGCGCGCAAGGCATTGGAGGAACTTGTAAACGCATGAAACGCGATGAGATCAAGGCAGGTGCGCTGCTGTCCTATCTGAACCTGCTGATCGGCAATCTGATTCCATTCATTTATACGCCCATCATGCTCCGTATGCTGGGACAGGCGGAGTATGGCATTTACGGGATTGCACAGTCGGTTATGGGATATATCGGCCTGCTGAACTTCGGCATCGGCGGCTCGATCATCCGCTACCTTGCCAAATACCGCGCAGAGGGAGATCTGGACGGAGAACAGCGCGTCTTTGGCCTGTTCATCAAGATATACTCAGTAATCGGCGCTGCAATTCTGCTGGTCGGCACATTCTGCTCCTTCCACTTGGGGTTCTATGGACGATCCCTCATGCCGGACGAGCTCCTTCTGCTGGAGCGGCTGGTGCGTCTGATGACGCTGAACACGGCGATTTTCATGCCCTTCAATGTGTTCAGCTCCATGATTCTGGCCCACGAGAGATTTATCTTTAGCAAAACGGCTTCACTAATCACAAGCGTGGTATCACCATGCTTGAATCTTGTGCTGCTGTTCATGGGCTTTGGCTCTATCGGTCTTGTACTTTCTGCGACGGTCCTGAATTTTGTTACCTATGTCATCTATACCGTATATGTAATTCGACGGATGCATATCCGCCCCTGCTTCCAGCATGTCGGTGGTGGACTTCTTGGCGAGATCATTCGTTTTTCCTTGTTCGTGTTTTTGGCAAACATTGTTGACATCCTTTTTTGGTCCACGGACAAGCTTATCATCGGATGGGCCGTCGGCGCAGTAGCTACAGCGGTCTATAACATTGGCGCGACCTTCAATACTTATATCACAAGCCTGTCAACGGCAATCAGCAGTGTTCTTATGCCGAGGGTGACAAAAATGGCTGTTAAGGACACACCTCCCTCGGAGTTTACAGCCCTGTTCATCAAGGTCGGACGGCTGCAATTTTTGCTGATTTCCTTCATTGTTTCTGCGTTTGTGGCGTTTGGACGGCAGTTCATCGCATTATGGGCGGGGGCCGGGTACGAGGAAGCCTACTATGTGGCGCTTCTGGTGATGATCCCGGTGACAGTGCCCCTGATTCAGAACACCGGCCTGAACATTCTCTACGCCATGAATAAGCACCAGTTCCGCTCTGTCGTATACCTCTGCGTCGCCGTGCTGAATGTCGGGCTGACCTTCTGGTGGGTGGAAGCGTACGGCATCATCGGCGCGGCTATGGCTACCTGCATTGCCTATGTGGTGGGCAACATTCTAATTATCAACTGGTATTACTATAAGAAAATTGGCATTGATATCCCGTTGTTCTGGAAGAACATCCTGCATATGTGCCCTGTCATGCTGGTCATGGGGACGGTGGGGTGGTTCATTCTGGACGCGCTGCATATCAGCAATTGGCTGATCTTCTTTGCCCTCGCCGCAGCTTATACCCTGATTTATTGGGTATTGGCATATTTCTTCATGATGAACGACTATGAAAGAGCGTTCATTAAAGGTCCGGTATTGAAAATCTTTACGCGCATGAAAGGAAGAGAAAATGGAAACGAACCACCGTATCAACAGCATTGATATTGCGCGTCTGTTTGCGGCGATTTTAGTGATTGCTATTCATACACAGGCAATCATGTGGTTTCCGTCTCGCACCAACGGCAATATTCAGATACTGACCCGCGTGGCCGTTCCGTTTTTCTTCTGCACAAGCGGATATTTTCTTCAAAAAGGCTATGTCCGGAAGGGCTGCTCCGCTATTGCGACATCCATTTGGAAAGTGTTTAGATTGTATGTGGCTCTATCCATAGTATATTTTGCTGTAATTTTCCTGCAAAACCCGGCGTTGTTACATAGGGTGGAAAAATGGATGCTGATAGATTTCCTGTTCAACGGCAGTTACTATCATCTATGGTACATGGTGGGTGTCATTTATTCCACAGCGATGATCTACCTGATCTGCAAGCTGAATCTGTCGAAAGTCTTGCTTCCATTGGCGATTGTTTGTTATGTCATTGGCCTATTGGGAACATCATACTATGGCATTGGCAGCAGGCTGACCGCCTTGAGTGCGCTGTTTGACAGTGGATGCTTTTGAGTGTTCGGCGGATATTTTTGATGGGCTTTCCTTTTACCGCTTTGGGGTGGATGATTTCGGAAGTAAAGTTGAAGCTGCGCATTTCCAAGAAACATCTGCTGTTTGCGACCACGCTGGTGGCACTGCTATTCGTGGCTGAGATTGTTGCTGTGACTGTCACGGGAATGTCAAGAACAATCGAAATCACGGTATTCCTTTATCCGCTGCTGTTTCTTCTGTTTCAGATTTGTCTTGTCTATCCGCTTGAAAGAAAAAGCGATCTTGCTTCGGCCTGCCGTGATACGGCAAACTTTACATATTTCTGGCATCCGCTTGTCATTCTTGCGCTGCGGAGAGTTGTTAATGCGAACTTTCTCCTGTTTACGATTACGACAGCAATATGCCTGCTATTGGGCTTTGGCTATCACTCCTTGAAGAACCGAAGGAGACTTACATATGAACGTCGCTCAAAAAATTGATGCTTGCACCGGCTGCGGGGTGTGCGCTGCGGTCTGCCCATCAGCGGCTGTCGAAATGCAGCCGGATGCGCATGGCTTTTTGTGCCCCGTCGTTGCTGACGTAGCGTGCGCCGACTGCGGCCTGTGCACCGGAAAATGTCCGGTTTCCGTTTTGCCGCAGAACTCGGCGCATACGGAGGTTCTAACCGGCTACGCCAAGGACGGAATGCTCCTGCCCCGATCCTCGTCCGGCGCGATCTTTCCCGTGCTGGCAGCGGAGATCATCCGCAAAGGCGGCCTCGTGTTTGGCGCGGCCTTTGACGGACAGTTCCATGTGATACATACTGCCGCTGAGAGCGTGGAGGAGCTTTCTGCGCTTTGCAGCTCCAAGTATGTCCAAGGCAGCGTCCCGAGCGACTGCTATTCGCAGGTCGAGGCGGCGCTGGCTGACGGTCGCTGGGTCTATTTCAGCGGCTTGCCCTGTCAGGTCGCAGCGCTGAAAAGCTACCTCGGACGTGACTATGAGACGCTGATCACGCAGGACACAGCCTGTCACAGTGTCCCATCGCCGCTGGTGTGGGACGGATACAAAGAGGAACTGGAGAAGCAGCACGGCGGTAAGCTGATCGCGTTCTCCTTCCGCAACAAAGCAAATGGCTGGGAGGCGTATCATATTCGCGCTGCGTTTGAAAACGGCGGGGGGGTTACCCAGCCCGCTGCCGAAAATCCCTATCAGCGCGGCTTCATCAAGGGACTGTACTCCCGCAGCTCCTGCTTTGAGTGTAAATTTAAGGGCATTGAACGCTGTAGCGATATCACGCTTGCCGACTACTGGGGCGTCAAGGGAATCCAGCCGGATGCCTACAACCCGCAGGGCACATCCCTCATTTTGATTCACAGTGAAAAGGGACGCAGCCTGCTGGAAGGCTGCAAGGATCAGCTGCAACTCCAGCCCGCAGCCAAAGACGCGTTTTCCTTTAACCCGGCGGTGCTTACACCCATTCAAAAGCCCGCCCGCTATGATGAATTCTGGGAGGGATACGGTCAAAAACCCTTTGCCGATTTGGCTTCTGCCTGCTGCGAACCGACGAAAGAAGAACTGGCTAAAGAACGGTGGAACAAAAGTCTGCTGGTACGTGCGATTCGCAAATTGAAACGATAATGTGATTGATTGAAAAATGGAGGTCGCATCCCTTTATGAAAAAGATCATGCTGGTTTTCGGCACTCGACCGGAAGCAATAAAAATGTGTCCGCTGGTCAACGAGCTGAAGACACGGCGGGATGTAGAGACAATCGTTTGTGTTACAGGTCAGCATCGTCAGATGCTGGATCAGGTGCTGGAGGCATTCCATGTCGTTCCGGATTATGACCTGTCCATTATGAAGGACAAGCAAACGCTGTTTGATATTACGACCAATATTCTCAACCGTATTAAATCTGTATTGGAGGGGGTTCACCCGGATGTCGTATTGGTACACGGTGACACCTCTACCACGTTTGTGACTGCATTGGCCTGCTTTTACCTACAGATTCCCGTGGGACATGTGGAAGCTGGATTGCGGACATATAACATCTATTCTCCTTATCCGGAGGAGTTCAACCGGCAGGCGGTCGGTATCATCAGTCAGTACAACTTTGCTCCTACCGAACTCTCAAAGCAGAATCTTCTGCGCGAGGGTAAGAATGCGGACAGCATTTATGTGACCGGCAATACGGCAATCGATGCGCTGAAAACCACAGTGCGTGAAAACTATTCCCATCCCGAACTGACATGGGCATTGGGCAGCCGGTTGATTTTGATTACAGCGCATCGCCGTGAAAACCTTGGTGAGCCCATGCGGCATATGTTCCGGGCAATAAGACGAGTCATGGATGAGCACCCCGATGTGAAAGCAATTTACCCCATTCACATGAACCCCGTGGTTCGCCAAACGGCGGATGAGATTTTTGGCGGGGATGAGCGCATTCATATTATTGAGCCGCTGGACGTGCTGGATTTTCACAACTTTATGGCCCGCAGCTATATGATTCTGACAGACTCCGGAGGTATTCAAGAGGAAGCCCCGTCGCTTGGTAAACCGGTCCTTGTCATGCGAGATACCACGGAGCGTCCGGAAGGAATTAAGGCCGGAACGCTGAAGCTTGTCGGCACAGATGAGGAGAATATCTATCGTCATTTCAATCTCCTCTTGGAGTCCTCAGAAGAATACGCCAAAATGAGCAATGCCGCAAATCCCTACGGCGACGGCTTTTCCTGCAAGCGGATTGCAGATATTCTGACCAGGTGAGCACATTATGATGCGGCATATCTACGCCCTGCCCTTGTGGACGGTCACATTTCTGATGCTGGCATTGTTAATCGTTTGGGCAATGCTCTCCCTGCACAAAAATCAGAGAAAACGATCTATCATCAATGCAGTACTATGTCCTATCACTGTGTTGATTATCCTCTACGCCACCGTCCTGACCCGTACCCCTGGCAGCTACGAACTCATCCTCACCCCATTTGCCACATTTACCGCCGCACTCCAGCAACCAGAACTCTACCGCGAGATGCTGATGAACATATTTCTCTTCTTCCCTCTGGGCTTAACGCTCTCCAATGCCCTGCCGCAGAAATGGCATCGTTGGCTTAGAATCGCCCTCACAACACTCATCGGTTGCATTCTCAGCGCGGGAATTGAGTACGCTCAGTACCGCTACGCCCTCGGTATGGCGGAGGTGGATGACGTGATCTGCAACACGCTGGGCGCGTTCATCGGTTCCACCTCGCTGCTCATCGCCCCCGCCATCGAAAAATCCAGAGAAAGGGTTCGGCACACAAACATGACCCTGACAACCACTGAAACACAATTCCTGCATATCGCCAAATCGGCCATCTCCGGTGTAGATTTGCCCGCCGAAAAGGTGGACTGGCCTGCCATTTTTACGTTGGCCAATCAGCAGAAGCTGCTGCCGATCCTCTTCGAGGCCGTCCCCACGACGCCTGCTGCCGAAGAGAACGTGGCTCTGTTTGCCGTAACCAAGCAACAGGTCATTGGGCAGGTGTTGAACCAAACCGTGCGCTCGGCGGAGTTTTCCGACCTTTATCATAAGCTGCGTTCGGCAGGGCTGCACCCCATCGTGGTAAAGGGGCAGCTTTGCAGCCGACTGTATCCGCTGAAGGATCACCGCATCAGCGCGGACGACGATCTTCTGATTCCGGACGGCGAGTTCATGGCCTGCCATGAGCAGCTTCTGGCAAACGGCCTGACCACCGATACGCCCGCGGACGAGCTGGCATCGGCGGACGAGGTATCCTACACGAAGGAGGGCAGCCCCCTTTACATCGAGCTGCACCGCCACCTGTTCGACTCCTCCGAGGACGCCCATGACGAGCTGAACAGCTTCTTCGCAGACCTCCAAGCCGCCGAGATCGACGGCTTTCTCGCCATGCCGCCCCACGAGCACCTGCTGTACCTGATCCTGCACGCCTATAAGCATTTCGTGCGCAGCGGCATCGGCCTGCGGCAGTTCTGCAACATCGGCCTGTGGGCGTGGGAGTATCACGATGAAATCGACTGGCAGCGTCTGCATGACCAGTGCGCCGCCGTCCATGCGGCCACATTTGCCGCTGCCGCTTTCCGCATCGCCCGGGACTATTTGGGCATCGGCTTCGACCTATCTGCCCCGTGGGATGAGAATATCGACGTAGAGCCGCTGCTTCACGACACCCTCTGCGGCGGCGTGTACGGTTCCAACGACCTGACCCGGCTCCACTCCTCCACCGTTACCCTAAACGCCGTGAAGGCCAGCCGCAAGGGGAGAAAAAGCACCGTTTTACGCACGATTTTTCCTGAAAAAACGTATCTGGAATCGCGCTACCCATACCTCAAAAAGCGCCCCTACCTGCTGCCGGTCGCGTGGGTGCAGCGCCTCGCGCACTACGCGGGCGAGAAGAAGACCGGCGCGGACAACAGCGCCTCCGGCTCCATCAAGCTCGCCAAGGAACGCATCGAGCTGATGAAGCGGTATGGGATTATGGATTAAATTCAGACAAAAAAGAAAACGGGTGGAAGGGATGGTAGTGTCAAGTATTATGCGCAAGATTGTTTTGGTCAATGGTAGAAATCTATTTCGGGGGCGGCTTAACCGCCCCTTGGTTACATCGCTGCATTCAGGGCGCAAAGGCTCAAGGGTGGCCGCAGGCTACTCGTCTTGCCCTTGACGCTTTGTGACCGGAATGCTACTTACACGGCCAGCAGCTCCTGCTCCATCGCCTCCAGATGCTTCATGTTCATGTATTTTTTGCAGCCCCATTGCGTCCCCGCCACATGACGCAGCCGGGCGCAGACCAGCATCAGCGCCGAGTTCCCGTCCGGGAAGGCACCGACTACCCGCGTCCTGCGCCGGATCTCACGGTTCAGCCGCTCGATCACGTTGTTGGTACGGAGCTTGATCCAGTGCTCGGAGGGGAAATCACAGTAGGTCAAGGTTTCTTCAATTCCGGCTTTCACCTTTTTGGCGGCTTCCGGGAGCTTCATGGATTTCAGTTCCGCAATGACCGCCTGGGCTTTCTCGCGAGAAGCGTTCTTGCTCTCCTGGGCATGAATTGCCTTGAGCATTTTTGCTACAATTTTGACTTTGGATTTGGGCACAACAGAGAATACATTCCGGTAGAAATGCACCGTGCGGCGCTGATATTTGGCATCTGGGAATACCTCGCCCACGGCTTCCAGCATCCCCATGCACTTGTCGCCAACGATGAGCTTCACGCCGTCCAGACCTCGTCCGCGCAGCCATTGGAAGAAGTTCACCCAACTGGCCTTGTCCTCCTTCATGCACTCGGCGGCACCCAAAACCTCGCGAAAACCGTCCTCATTCACGGCAATTGCCACCAGAATCGCCACATTTTCGTATTCTCCGCCCCAGTTGCGGCGCAGGTAGATGCCGTCCACGTAGACGTATGGATAGCGCCCGCCCTGTAACGGGCGGTTGCGCCAGTCCTCGATATTGACGTATGCTTTCTTGTTCAGCTCACTGATGGTTGCAGGCGACACCTTGCTGCCCCAAAGAGTCTCGGTAATATCCTCCACCCGGCGCACGGACACGCCAGCCAGGTACATCTCGATGAGGGCTTCCTCCACGCTGCTCTCCCAGCGGCGGTATCGCTCAATGATGGCCGTTTCGAAAGAGATCCCTTTGAGCCGGGGCACATGGAGTGTAACATCCCCGGAGGTCGTGGTAAGGTTCCGGTCATAGTGGCCGCTGCGGTAGCCCTGACGGGCCTCGCTGCGCTCGTAGCGCACCGCCTGCGTCAGGGACTTTGCCTCCTTTTCCAGCAGCTCGTTCAGCGTTTCTTCCACGCTTCCACGGACCAATTCTTTGATTTGCCCCTTGATAATTTCCTCGTTGAATTGTACAATGTTGTTGGACATGGTTTGTCGTCTCCTTTCAGAATGTGTGTGGTAACTTCATTCTACCAGAGACCGGCAAGCCGTGTCTACTTTTTTGCCGTTTTCAATTTGCGCAATTTATTATACGTTATCTTTCTACCAGATACCAGAATCAAAGTAACCGTCAAAGCTAAAGGCGTATAATAATCGTGCCACCCCGGGATACAAGTCGGGATGGCACGATTTCATTTCTGTGGTATTTTGCACTCCTGCGGCGCATTGGCGGGCGTGAACTGTTCTGCCCACACCGCATCAGTTTCGCTCAGCCCCGGCGCACTCTGCAGAACCCAAAGAAGGTATTTGTACGGGTCAAGTTTGTTCTCCTTCGCCGTTTCAATCAAACTGTAGATCACGGCGCTGGCTTGCGCGCCGCCCGGCGTATTGGCAAACAGCCAGTTCTTCCTGCCCATCACAAAGGGCTTAATGCTGCGCTCGGCACGGTTGTTGCTCAGCTCCAGACGGCCATCCTCCAGATACCTTGTCAGGTATGGCCACTGCTCCAACAGATAGTGAATGGCCCTGCCCAACGCGGATTTCGGCGCGGTTCTCGCCTGCATCTCATTTGCCCATGACAACAACGCGTCTAAAACAGGCTTTGCCTGCTCCAGCCGCTTTTCACATCGTTCCTCCGGCGTCAGCTCCGCCAATGCCTGCTCCAGCTTGAAAAGCTGGGAGCAATAGCATTCGCCAATCGCTGCCGGAGCGTCCTTCTGCATCTCCTTGGGCAGTGTTTGCAACGCCTCGTCAAATTTTCGCCGCGCGTGGGCCCAGCACCCAACCACACGGATATTCTCCGGCAGTCTGTGGTATCCCTGGTACCCATCTGCGTGCAGCCATCCCGAGAAGCCTTGCAGGAAATGTTCAGCATGCTCCGCTTTTCTTGTTGGCTGGTACTCATACAGGACAATGGCCTGCTCCGCACAGCCGCTGGTCCGGTACAGCCACATATAGGACTTGCTGGTGGAGGAACGTCCCGGTTCCTTCAGCACCTGCAAGGTCGTCTCATCCGCGTGCAGCACCGGCTCCCTGCAAAGCTGCTCTCGCAGCGTATCGTAGACCGGCCGCAGCCATTTCTCTGAGATGTTCAGCAGCCAATTGGCCATGGTCTGTCGGGACAACTTCAAGCCCTGGCGGTTAAACTCCTGCTCCAGACGGTACAGCGGCGAGTACATGACGAATTTCTGTGCTGCCAGATACGCCACCGCCTCCGCAGAGGCAAAGCTGCCGGGCAGCAGCGCAGGCTCTTTCACTGCCTTTACAATGTTGGCCTCGCCGGTCTCTTGCTCACAATTCTTGCAGGCGTAGGTGTAGTATACGTCCTCGCGGATCCAGAACTCCGCCGGCTTCATCTGCAGCGTCCGACGCACATCCTTGCCGATCTCAACCAACTCGCTGCCACAAGCAGAGCAGATCCGTTCGTTCTCCGGCAGACGGTGCTCTACTACCTCGGTGGGAGTCCCCTCCGGAACCACATCCAGCACATTGCCGGACTGCCGTTTGCGCTCGTGTGCCTTCACGGTGATCTGCTTCTCCGTGGCGGCCTTGGTTCCGAAGGCGTAGGCCTCCAATTCGTTGTAGGTCAGGCTCAGCTGGTCCATGACCATCTGCTCCGCCTGCTCTGAAGAACGGCCAAACAGTTTCTTTTTGGACAGCTTCAGCTGCTCCAGCAGCCACTCATTTTGCAGCGTAAGGCTGGTGATGACCTGTGCCTGTTCCTGTTCAAGGGCGGCAAACTTTGCTTCCAGCTGCGCATTTTCCTGCTGCAAACGTTCATATTCCGCACGGGAAATGGTCACCATTTCCTCCGTGTTGCTTGTCTGTATTTCTCTGTTTTCCATGCAAATATTATACCACAGAGCGCGGCAAAAAGCCAGTATTTTCAATGGTTTCCAGCCACTTTTCTCTGCTCAGACTGCGCTCAATCCTGTCACTGGACGGTGGGCTTTCGGCTGTTCGATTTGCAGCCCCTCCATGAGCCAGCGGTACTGCTGCGGCGTTAGCGTCTTCATCTCAGATTCTGAGCGCGGCCACTGATACGCGCCCTGCTCCAGTCGTTTGTACAGAAGAATGAAGCCGTCCTTTTCCCAGTATAAGCCCTTGATGCGGTCTCGCCGCCGCCCACAGAACAAAAATAATGTGTTGGTAAATGGATCCAGTTCAAACTGCTGCTGGACGAGCCGCGCCAGACCGTCTATGCCCTTGCGCAGATCCGTGTAGCCACAGGCGATGTAGACTTGATCTGCGCCAGTGAAATCGTTCAACATAGGCGCAGAAGCTCCACCAGCAGTCTCAGCTGTTCCGCATCGCAGCCCGGGTAAATGTCCAGACTGGCGTTTCCAATATGCAGTGTGGCGCAACGTTCCGCTACGTTGCATGATACCTGTTTCGGTGCTGGTAACTCCGCAAAGGTCACGGCCGTTGATGGCGGTGCTCCGTTTTTCCGTACGCCTGTCAACAGTTCACGTTCCCAACGGTAATAGGTGGCTGTCGTAACACCCCGCTGCCGGCACCATTCGCTTACAGAGAGACCGCTGCCCCTGCATTCCTGTATAGACATGCTCCATTCCTGCTTCTTGGCTTCATGCTTCAGCTCATTGCTCGTCATTTACTTCACACCCTGAACGTTATAGTGGCGGAAAGTTTCACAACTCCCCACCACTATTGTCCCATGTGTGTCCAGCCGCTGCCTGCTTTGACGGTTACGAATCAAATTTGCGCATAAACCTTGACACTACCAAAAGGAGCAATGAAGGCCTTGTCCGCTCCCGTGAAGTCACTCAGCATGACGCATGACTCTGCGCAGCAACTCCAGGGTTTGCTGCTCGATCCCGGGATAGATATCCGCGGAAAGGCCGTTGATGTGCAATGTTGCTACCGCACTCCCGGCTGTTGCAGGAGATTCCGCGGTTTGTCCGCCGCCGATTTCAACGAACTGTTTCTGCTGCGCTTTGGCAGCCTCGAATACCCGCCGCTGCCATTTGTAGTACGTGTGCAGGCCGACGCCGTTCTCTTCGCACCATTGGCGTGTGCTCATGATGTTGTCCCCTCTGCGTAAACTTCCGGACAGTTTTGTGCGTTTTACGATACAGCCGGAAACTGTCCGATACTATGCGGGACTATTATCTCATGTGCTGATCTTCAGGGCAACCCGCGCTTAGTTTTGACGCTTACATACTGAAGGCATTTACTCAGGCAAAATCAATATGCTTCTCAACATATTCTGCCCACTGATCATATCGGGAAATAAGCGTTTCATACGGAACCCCGGACATTTGACTCAAGGTCTTTGCCCATTTTGTAATTCGCTTGCTTTGAGCAAGCATTACGAAAAAGTCCCAGTAGAAAATTGAATCACCTATGGATTCTTTCCTGTTTTTTTGATAAGCTTCATAAAAGAGCTCGGCTTTATTGATACTCAGGAGAAGGGATAAATCCAGTCTGATAGTAGAAACGTCAAACAGAGAATAATAATATCCACAGTTATCCCAGTCAATTGGAAGACAGCAATGAGCATCAGTCCAAAGAATATTGCCCGGGTGAAAGTCGCCGTGAATAAACGATTGTTTGGTACTGCAAAGCTTATCAACGATTTGCTCCGACAGACCTTTATACTTATAAAACCGTGGATCTATCTCATTCCATAAAAAGGCTGGCCGGGGTGTGATTAAAGAAGGTATTGCGTCAGCTTCGGCACATTGATGAAGCTCCCATAGTTTTTGAGAAAGAATATCGAGCTGTGTATCAGAAAGCTGATATTGTGGTGCTCCTTCTAAATACTTATAAACAATGGCAATTCGATTAACATACGGAATATACCAGTTGACTTTGGCATGAAACAAATCTGATTGCTTCAGGAAACGATATCTTTGGATTATTTTCCTGCCATCATAGGCTGTTCGCTGCGGGTTGATTATCTTGATTACATAGCATTTTGAGAAGATCGAAAACTGATAGACAGAATTTTCAATACCGCCGTTGCATTTCTTAATCATCGTTGTCAATAGCTGCCTTGCATGATGTTTCCATGGCCTAAAGGACAATAGGCACACTGCGATAATAAATCGGTTCCATTAGATACTGTTGTTTTGCAGTTTTGTACGTATGGAGAATTGATAATGGAATCAAGGGAATCCCGGAATATGTTCAGTTCAGCGGAGCGCCTGTAATAAATACAGCAATCACGCAAATAGCCCTCTTTTGTAAAATAGAGCGAATCTTTCCAGAAAGAGCACCTGTTCTTCGGGTAGTACTTTTGCGGCGGGAAAGAAACGTCAACGCCTTCTGATCCGGACGAAGCCAATCTTTGCATCGTTTTCTTTATTTTCTCTGCATTGGTGCGCAAATGGTTTGCTGTTCCGTTATACCATGTCAGTTCCAAACAGATTCCTACTTTTTTACAAAAGCTCAGTACGTCCAAAATATATTCGCAATGGTTTTTACAGTAATCCAAAATCAAAGTAAATCGAATATTGCGCCTTTCTGAATCATTCAGCCGTAATACAAAATCCATGATTTGAGGCAGAGAGCCATTGTTGTTTACAGAAAACAACAGCCGATAAAAGTGGCGAACGTCAAAAGAGGAGTCTGACAGCTGCATGCCGTTGGAATATCCGATGATTTTCAACTTTGCATCCGATAAAATCTGCAAAGCCTCGTCCAAATAGGGGTAAAGCAACATTTCCCCGTAGCCGGCAGAAATATTGATAAATTCCACTTTTTGCCGTAATAACCCGGATAGTTCCTGGACCCGAGAAATAGGCATATCTTCATCTTCATACAAGCTATGGCGAATGCTATTGTCATTCCGGAAACAAAACTCACAATGCAAGTTGCACCTGTTTGTCAGAGGAATACCAACTAGGCGTATTTTTTCCACCCGGCTTACGCTCCTTCGATTGCCGGCAGCCCAGCCGTTAATACTGCCTGAAGCAGTTGGACTGCATGCAGTAAATCATTACAGTCGATCGTCTCACAAAAGGTATGCCCGCCATGGCAGGGAATTGATATGCCGAAGCATCGACTGGTTTCCGTTAAATAATATAGGTCTTGCACGTCAGTCGTTCCCCTGTTTCGGATGTCGAGTTGCCATTTGATATCATATTTGTCCGCCAATCCCGTTAATAAGCTCCATTGGCGTTCGGGAATGGTAACACCTCCGTCACAAACTTTGACACCAACTCCCTTTCCCAGGACTAACCCCTGCGAATCGTCAGGGGATCTTATCGGGCTGACATCTACAGAGAAATAATATCCATGCTTTGGGCGTCTCGAAAAATATGCGCTGCCCCTGCCATTGAGTTCTTCCTGCGATGTAAACACATAATATGTGTCCTGGGCAGGAGCAGTACATCTTTTCATGCATTCAATGAGCGCATAGCACCCGCTTCTGTCATCCATTGCCTTTCCTTGAATGCAACTGCCGGAAAGAGCCATGTGCTGGGAAAAAACAGCCCACATTCCTTTCTTTGCTCTCCCTGTGCCGTCTGGATGTAATTTAATTGTGCCATTTTCTTCTTTGACAATGATTGCAGAATCTCCGTTGCTCAGTGCTAGTTTTTTACCAACTAATTGTTCTGCATCCATGCGGACTAACGGGACAAAATCTGCGTACAGATTGTTGGTGCCGGTAATAATGAATCCCACTTCGTCCATGTGCGATATTAATGTTATCGGAGTACCCCCGCGACCTGCTTTCTTTGCTATAATATTGCCAAAAGCATCCGTCCTACAGTAGTCACAATAGGGAGCAATGGTCTTAATTATCAGATCCCGGACCAGATCCTCTCGTCCGGATGGAGCGGGGCACTCAGACAAAATCTCAAGCAGGTTATAGTCAAGCTGTGCTGTCACTTGGATTTCCCCCTGAACAAAACAGGACGGCCGCTGATATAGCGCTCAATCAGTTCGTCAAACATCATCTTTCTTGAGAAGCAGTAGGAATCGGGCGGTGTAGAAAAAGATCCCATTCGGTTCTCCCAGTCAAACGGGCAGTCACCGGGACATACAGGCAGCAGGTAACAGTTGCGGCATTTTTCACAACCATACATCGTAATGCCTTTCCAAAGCTTGAATTCATCTGTGTCGCGAAGCTGATCCGAGCTCGTAATGTTGTCAAAATCAACAAAATACTTCCCGGTAGAAATATACGCCTGGCATGGTCCGACTTTGTTGAACGGAGAAACTGCAATCTGCTTCCCGCAGCCGGCACAGGGGCGATAGTGCATATCTGTGCTCAAAAAGCCATAAACGATATCAGCAAAATGAGCTTCCGGAATATGTGCTTTATAGCACATTTCGAGGCATTCCAAATACTTACGCTTGATGATTTCGTTGGAAAGCCCGTCTTCAATTTCATTGTCTGAGTGCTGAAGTTTCTTGGGAAGATTTAAGGCAATAGAAGTTGGCCCCAAAGACAAAAGCGTTTCCGTGCATTTATCAAGCGACTCGATATTGTGACTTCCGACGGTCATCAGGATCTTGACTGAATTGCCTGCGTTAATGAGCCGCTTTATTCCAAGAATCGTATCATCATAGGTGGACTTGTTTCCGCGGTATGTCCTGTTGGCATCATGGGCTGGTCTGTCTCCGTCCAATGAAACGTTTACGTCAAATCCGTTTTCTGCCAGAAATGCCGCTATCTCATACGTCACAAGCGTACCGTTTGTGACAATTTTATACTCGAATTCTCCGGGATACTTTGCCTTACTATACCGAACCGCATCAAATACAATCTGTTTATTAACAAACGGCTCCCCGCCATAGAAAGTCATGGCTTTCTTTTTACTTGTGTTCCCTGCGATAAACAGATCAATGGCTTTATGGAGTGTTTCCGGGGACAAGTTCCTGTGATGAAAGCTTGTCTCCATATCTTTCATTATAAAGCAATAGTTGCACTGCATATTGCAATTAGTTGTTGGAATGATATGAAGCGAATTCCATGCAGCGTCATCATCGCTCCGCAAAAAAGCATCTTCCAGGCATTGAACTTCATCTATTCCGTCTTCAACAAGAATCCCAAGATCACACATTTTTTTGAAATCATTGTGATGCGATAGGTCATCTATTGCTCCATTAGTGAGGGCAGAATATACATCTTTTTCAACCTCAAATATTCTTCTTTTCAAGGTTAATACAACATAGTGTTTTCCATTATAAATATGGGGGTACGCGAAAATGGACTTATTCATAAAAATGCTCCTTAGCAGTAATAGAAAAGACAGTAGGCAAGGAAAATGGCTCTTCCTTGCCTACCCAACAGCTATTATGAGATTTGGGTTAGAACGAGCAGGTCATGCCGAGCTCAGACTTTCCAGTTTCCTCAACGAGATCTTCAATGTTGGTATAAACTTCGATTTCGGTAATCATCATTCTCACCTCGCTTTGAATTATACAACAACAGGTCATTCATGTCAAGAAACACCGATAATGTACAATAAGTTGCGCAAAAAGGAAAAGAGCATAAAAGAAGACATAGCTTGCAGGCTCTGGTAGAATGAAGTCACGACACACCATTCTGAAAGGAGACAGCAAACTATGTCCGAGAAAATTGTACAGCTAAACGAGGAAGTAATCAAGGGCCA
>OGOI01000468.1_pt1 | contig 35390 bp, 30 predicted proteins | sample 1552631 | NCBI WGS metagenome assembly OGOI01 (sample SAMEA2580204, study PRJEB22360) | human gut metagenome | biome: human gut; feature: human-associated habitat; material: faeces | place: Denmark | collected 2008/2010 | reverse complement strand
GTGTTTCTTCTGTATTATTCATTGTAAAAACACCACCTGCTTTCCTTTAGAATGGAATATAGTAAACATGAATTTCTATATTATTATTTTAACATGGCAAATAGTAATCCTCAATACCCGAATTTTGAAACGACAAATGTCGATGAAAAATAACAGCCTATAAATCTTTTTCATTTTCAATCTGTTGTTCCTCCTCGTGACTCTTCCCAAGGATTATATCAATATTAGCGGAAACGGTACGAAGCTCCCGTTCATAATCCCGACGGTTAGAAAAATCTTCCCGTTGTGTATCTTGCAATTCAATAAGCCGGTCTTTTTTAGCATAGAGGGCTTTCATGGAAGGCAGTTTATTTCCGGCAGATTTTTCTTTCAGTGTCCGGAGAGCTGTATCATAAAGGGAAAGCTCTGCCCAGTGTTCTTCGTAGAATTTATCCTTATTGCGGCTCTTACGGTAGTCTGCATATATGTTTTTGTATGCAAGGTACTGTCCGGTAAAATGTATTTGTTCATTCACATCTTTAAGCTGTTGTTCTGTATACTTTAAAGATTTTCTGGCGGCACTGGTCTGATCGGATGCCTGGTCAAGTGCTGCATGGAAATCTTCAAGAGAGTCGTATCCATGTTCCTGGATATAGGCAACCGTCTGAGCCATCTGTTTCAGATTGGAGAGTTTGACTTTTTGAGCATAGGCTTCACTCTGCTGTGCTTTGATACAGGTCTGTAAATCTATCACAAGCCGGAGATCTGATTTTATGAAAATGAACGGTACAGGAATATCGGAAGCATCAGGAGAAAGTGCTGTCGGCAAATCTTTCACAGTGTTTGGAACTTGTGGTTCTTTAAATTTCATTTTCCTATCAGAGAGTGATTTTGCATTTTCCTTAAATGTCTGTAATAGAAAATCCTCTTCATATCGTGTTCCGAGATTTCGTCCAGTGATATATTTTTTTCTGCCTGGATGAAGATAGCTATACCGGTTTCTGCTGATCTTGAAGATGATATGATATTTTTTATCGAGGATTTGTGCAAACTCTTCTGGTGACTTGGCGGTGCTTGCAGCATCATCAATAGCATCCCGGAGAAACTGTTTCTCTGTTTGATAGCGAGTCTCTTTTGGTGTGATACCATCTTCAAGCATTTTCTGGTTGAGCTTATCAAGTTTTTCCTGTCCACGACGTTGTGCCCAGTATTCTTTTTCCGTGATTTTCCTTTCAGCAGGAGAGAGCAGATCAACTTGATGCAGGCCCTCTTTCTGGCACATGTCCATAACATCTTGTTTTAAGTGAGCAAGGTAGGCTGTGCTTAGGTGGTGTTTATATCCGGCTTTTGATTCACAGTCAAATTCCATATAGGGTTCTTGGGGTACGTCATATTTCCGAAGGCTGTTGATTACAATATGCACATGGATATTGCCGCTTTTATTATGGCCGTCTGTATGAGTACAAACTAAAGCCTGATGACCGGGAAAGTTCTTCTTTGCAAAAGTCAGTCCAAGCTGTTGTGCCCGTTCACCAGTCAGTCCACATTCCTCTCTGTCTTTTGGGTCAAAGCTTATAATGTAATGATGAGACTTGATCTCATTGAAATTTTTATTTTTATGGTAGTAGCTGTTTAGTTCCTGACATTCAGATGCAAAAGTAAACGGGTCACAGTTCAGACCATCCAGGTAATATTCCTCTCGTAATATCATATGCCCCTCATCATCGAGGATTGGTTTTTGGGTGTATTCATTATGCTGAAAGATGAGATACCGTTCAGATTCTCCATAGTCAGCATTTTTGCTTGCGATATGTTTAATCACTGCCACGGAAATCACCTGCCATTCTCATCACTTCATATTTCATTTCATAAATATCCCGGAGAGATTTTTTTATTTCTGTTCTCATTTCTGAGGAGATAATTCCACCTTGATTAAAATATCGGGCAATCTGATTGAGGTTGCTTCCTATCTTACCCAATTCACCAATCAGTCTTTTTATTTCTGGAACATCTGCAGTGATTTCATATTTGATAATAACATTCTGACTGTTCAAGGCATTTCGGATAAAATCAGAAACAGTCATGTTTGTTGCAGTGGCTCTTTCCAGAAGAATTTCATATTCCGTTTCATTCATACGCAGGTGAACATCTTTAGTTTTGGTAAGTGCTTCATCTTTTTTTGGTCTTGTCATTCAATGCTCCTTTCTGCATAAAGGTTCCGCATAGGAAAGAGAAAATTTTACAGCTTGCTGTGAAAACAAGTGATGAAGAATCATCACGCTGTGACCATGACAATGGGAACCATTACGCATATCTTTGATTGCGGTCGAGGGTATGGGGAAACGAAATCCCCATCAAGTTGCAAGTGGCCAGTAACCCCGGAAGGGGTTATTGTGCTACATTGCGAAACTTGCTCTAAGAGAGAATCCTTTCCCATAATCATGCGTGGGAGACATCAAAAAGACAGGTAAAAATGTAAAAAAATAAAAAAAGTGAAAATTCATCTGACATTTTGCCCTCTGCTAGCTGTGATTAGTAGAAAAAGAGAGATCACAGGAGGTAGCCAGATGAAAAATATAGAAATGCCTACACTGGAAGAATTGCAGGAAATGGCAGCAGTGGACATCCGTACCGTAGATAGAAGTACATTAGTAGAGCTGGATGATGTGGAGATTCATGAAGAATTACCGCAGGCAGAAAGAATTGCAGATTATATCAAGCAGATTAAAAATCCGTATTGCTATAAATCACATGGGGTAGTTGTGAAGATCAGCTTTGCAGGAAAATGCTCTCTGGAAGAAAGCCTGAGCAGATGTATCTCCATGTAAAAGGAAATCGTCCAGAAAAAAATAATCGAAAAAAGAAAGAAAAAGGTATGGTAGTAATCCAGAAGTTATGTTAATATGGATGTTGGTCAAAATTTAAAAGCATTCAAGGAGCCGTGAATTTCTTGGTTTACACCGCCACAGAGCGAGTAAAGTAGGAGGTTGATGGCTTTATGTATTTCAATCAAAAGTCTATTTTAGCAGCGGATTATCTCCGGTTATCCAGAGAGGATGGAGACAAACTGGAGAGTGACAGCATCCGCAATCAAAGAAGTCTCATTAACGATTTTGTAAAACAGCACAAAGAAATCCAGCTGGTCGAGGAATATATTGACGATGGATACAGTGGAACGAACTTTGACCGTCCGGCATTCCAAAGGATATATCATTACGTTAATTATCTTTACTGTTTTAGGAATCCAGCAGACAAGCGGTGGTTATACAGCAGGAGATATTTCAAACTATATTACAGAATTAAATGGAGAATTCCATCTTGGAGCGGTAACATTAATTCCTGCAATCTTAATTATCGTGCTTTTACTTTGTAAGGTAAATGCTCGTATCCAACCCCTTGCTCCGAGGCCACAAATATAGGTTATTTTATTTACTGAGAGCTGTCTTTGGCTACCTATGCAAACTCAGAATTTATTTTGAGAAAGATTTGAGGGAGACTTCAGACAGTTCTAGCTTTACAGAGAGTTGGTATTCTGAAAGATTGATACTGGAACTATTTGTGAAAAATATTTTCTAAACTGATTTTTCGATCTGCCAACAAGCAGAACTCCAGAAGCTATTCTAAAATGGTTCCTGTTCTAAATCTTTCTGCGCTCTTCATTGTTTTCATAAGTACATAATATACAATTGCTGTAGGAATCAGGCTTACATACCATGATAAATCTACGATAAAGAGGGAGCAGAGAGAACCTGCGATAATTGCGATGATTGCGGCCCAGTTTACGCCGTGGAAAACTCCTTTTTTGTCATATAACTGGTTTACGTCTAATTTCTGTTTTCTTAATATGTAGTAGTCTACTACCATTACTGCAAAGATCGGTCCAAGGAATGCGGAATAAATCTGTGTAAACAGGGATAATCCGGCTGCAGACTGTGATGTTACAAGTTTCCATGGACAGCAGCAGATGGATAAAACTCCTACGATTACTGTACAATGTTTCCATGGAAGTTTAAAAGTATCCATTAACACATATGATGGTGGTACAATGTTATTTAAAACGTTTGTTGTTACCTGTGCAAATGCAATGAATAACAATGTTACGATTGTAAGGAATTTACTGTTCATTGTTGTGGAGAATACAGCAATCGGGTCACTGTTTCCTGTTGCGGCAGTTACTAAAAGTCCGATTAATCCCATAAATAATGTTACAGGGAGGATTGCTGCTGTATAGATGCTTCCTGTTTTTACCGGGCCTGTTTTTTTGTCAAGGTTTCTTGAATAGTCAGAACCATTGATAATCATTGTGGAGTAGATTCCGAGGAAAGATGTGGTAGCTGCCCAGAATGGCATTCCCCATGTTCCTTTGATTCCGCTGAATACTCCGCTGATTTCTGTTGAGAACTGTGTGTTAACTACATAAAGCATATAGATTAAGATTCCAACAATAAAGATACAGGAAATATTTTCAAGCCACTTAATTTCTTTAAAGCCTTTGATTGCAAGTGCAACCTGAAGAATGGTAAATAAAATATAAATGACTGGAAGATTGTCAAATTTAAATAACATTTTCAGGCAGGCATTAATAGCTTCTGCTCCTACCCAGCTCTGATAACCAAACCATATGATGGCTGGTACACCTCGCAAAAAGCCTGGAACTTTTACACCGGAAGCTCCAAAGCTGCTGCGAAGCTGAATGCTGTAATTAATTCCGTATTTATGTCCGCAGTTACCGATAAGTACAAGTGCGACAGCGATAACCAGACAGCCGATACACATAGCGATAATCGCCTGCGTTACAGTTAATGCTCCAATCAAACTTGCTCCCATGGAAAATGTACCAATGGAAACGCAGCCTCCTAAGAAGCTTGCTCCATAGGAAAGCGGATCCATAATTCGTTCTTTGGTCGGGCGGATGTCCTCATCAACTTCTGCCGCCAGATCTGCACGTAATTCTTTGTTTTCTATCAGGCTCATTTTACTTTTCCTCCTTTAGCTCTTCATTTATTTCTAATTTGCTTATTTCTAATTCGTTTATTTCTAATTTATCCTTCTTTTATCTCTCTTTTATTTTTCTTTTATCTTTTTCACTAATTCTCCATATCCTTTTGTATCTGTCACATCTCCATCCTGTGCAACTACTTCTCCTCTTACGATAGTGCATACAGGAAGACCTTTTCCTTTCATTCCTACAAATGCAGAAATTTTATTAACATATTTAAGAGACTCACTTGTAATTTCCCATTCTTTTTCCGAATCAATTAAAATAATATCTGCGTCAAATCCAGGTTTTAATGCGCCTTTCTTTCCATAGATTCCGAAAGTTTTTGCTGGATTTTCTGCCATAACTTTTGCCAGTGTACTTGGAGAAATGCCTCTCTTTACGCACCCTTCATAGAAAGATACCTGCACACCACTCTGGATTCCGCTGATTCCTCCCCATACATCAAATACATTTTCAATTTTCTGTCCGAGAATTTCTTCATATTTTTCTGCATAACTGCAAGGAGAATGGTCACTGGCAATTCCGCTGAATGTTCCGTCTTCTACATATCCCCATAAGCGGTCAACTTCTTCCTGAGAGCGAAGTGGAGGTGCACATTTAAAAAGCGGACCATTTTCTAATACATCTTTATCTGTCATACTCAGATAATGGGAACAGGTTTCTGCTGTAATATCATAGCCTTCCTGCTGTGCCTCTTTAATCTTCTGTGCAACATCCGGACTACTTACATGGCAAATGTGAACCTTGCAGCCTGTTGCTTTGGCAAGTTCAATCATATCTACTGTAGCGACCATTTCTGCAGCTACAGGTCTGGAATCAAGGAATCCCTGCCAGTCAAGTCTTCCTTCTTTTTTCATGCGCTGTTCCTGCCATTTAATCATAGAATAATCTTCACAATGGAATCCTGCTCTTCCATCAAAGGAATGAATAATCTCCATTGCTTCATAAGCCTGTCCATAATTTAAGGATGAGTAATCCGGTGAAACTGGTCCGATAAATGACTTAAATGCAACGCAGCCTTTTTCATCAAGTTCTTCTAAATCATCAAAATTATCTGGAATTAATCCGCCCCAGAAACAGTAATCCACATAAGCATTCGGGCTAACAATACTTTCTTTTTTGTCAAAGATTTCTGCAGTTGTCATCGCTGGTTCATTCTGAAGAGGCATATCAATTATCGTTGTATAACCTCCAACTGCCGCTGCTGCTGTTCCATGTTCGTAATCTTCTCTCCATGTATATCCCGGATCATTTAAATGCGCGTGCGTGTCAATTGCTCCCGGAAATACATACTTTCCTTCTGCATCAATAACCTTTTTAGCTTCCGGCTCTTCTCCTTTGATAAGAATAGCTCTGATTTTTCCATTTTTTACTGCGATATTTCCTTCTGTTACAGATTCAGCAGTTACAATTTTTCCGTTTTTAATCAACAAATCGTACATTTTGATCTCTCCTTTTTGTAATAGCTATGTGATGAGGTAAAAAAAGGCAGATATCCCCTGGGTTCTCGCCTTTGAGATATCTGCCTGTTATTTTTATTTTTTGCTTAAAAATGAGAAAATCCCAATGATGGTACATGGCCCGTCATTGGGATTTTTTCTCTGAAAGCATTTCTATGTCTTGTATTATAAGGAAATCCAAACTCTTTTACAATGTACACTTCGCACATTTACCACTCTATAGACTGGGCACTTTACACATTTTTGAAGTTTCTATTTAATTCACCTTCTCCAGCCATAGCACAGAAGCCATTGCTCCCAATAAGGCATATTTGTGGTCTCGGAGCAAGGTTTGGATGCGAGTGGGTAAGCGAACATTCAAACCGCCGCGACTAAAATCACAAATATGCCTTATTGGGAGCAATGGCTTCGTCTGTAGTTTATCTAATGAATTAAATAGTAAATCTCCTTTGCATTTTTGATAAAATATTATATACTAGGGACAGATGATTTTTGAGGTTATTTTACAGTACAGGGAGGACAGAAAATGAAGAAGAATATTATCGCAATCAGCCGAGAATTTGGTAGTGGCGGAAGAACAATCGGCAGGCTTGTAGCACAGAAACTGGGTATTCAATTTTATGACAGAGACATTATTAAAAAGGTAGTGGAAGAGTCTGGTCTTACGAGAAAGTATGTAGAACACTATGGTGAGTTTGCACCATCTGCTGACCAGCGTTTTGCATACTCTTTTGTTGGTCTTGATGAAGATTCTAATTCTCCGCTTGTTCAGTTATGGAAGACAAGAGAAAAGGTAATCAAAGATTTTGCAACTGCAAAACCATGCGTTATCGTTGGAAGTTGTGCAGATTACATTTTAAGAGACAGAGAAGACTGTCTGAAAGTATTTTTATATGCAGATGAAGAGACAAAAGAGAATCGTATTCAGGAGATTTACGGTGAAGCTGGTCTGAAGCTGAAGAACCGCGTAAAAGATATGGATGTGCGAAGAGGTCTGAATTATAAGTATTTTACAGGTCAGGATTGGGGAAAAGCACAGAATTATGACTTGGCTCTTAACAGAGGAAGTCTGGGTATTGAGAAGTGTGCACAGCTTATCGTGGACGCTGCATCAGAAGAATAAAGAGAAAAACGCTGCACCTATAGGGGTTATTGTAGATAACATAGTAGTTCTATAGAGGCAGCGTATTTTTTTCAGGGAAAAGTATATTAAAATATATTGTAAAAGTAATGCATGATAAAATGAGTAAGTTTACAAGAAACTTATGAAATATGTTAAGTAGATTTATAGGAGTAGATCAAAAATGAAACGGGAATTAGAACTATTAAGAGAAAAAATGCGTGAGACCGGCGTAGATGCCTGCCTGATTCCTACAAGTGACTTTCATGGTTCGGAATATGTAGGAGATTATTTTAAGTGTAGGGAATATATTTCTGGTTTTACTGGTTCGGCAGGAACTCTGGTAGTTACGCTGGATGAAGCAGGACTGTGGACGGATGGAAGATACTTTCTGCAGGCGGCGAAGCAGTTAGAAGGTTCAGGAATTATGCTTCGGAAGGAACGACAGCCAGGAGTGCCTGCAATAGAGGAATATTTAAAACAAACATTAAAGAAAGGAGAAACTCTCGGATTTGACGGCAGATGTATTATGCAAGATTCTGCAGAAAAGTTAATCACACAGTTAAATGCACAGGGTGTTGCTGTTCGTACAGACATTGATCTTACAGGAGCTATATGGAAAAATCGCCCAGAGTTATCTGCACAGCCAGTATGGCCGCTTCCAGTAGAATATGCGGGAGAGAGCAGCGAGAGTAAAATTAAGCGTGTACGGGAATTCCTTGTAGAAAAGAAAGCAGATTATTTCTTACTTACTTCATTAGAAGATATTGCATGGCTTCTTAATATGCGTGGAAATGATGTAGAATCCACGCCGGTTATTTTAAGTTATCTTTTACTAGGAGAGAAGAAACTTACCTGGTATGTACAGGAAAAATGCCTTTCTGAAAAAATAAAGATTTTGTTAGATATGCAGGGTATTAAGGCAGCTCCATATGCACAGATTTATGAAGATGTAAAGAAACTGCCAGAAGATGCATCCATATATTATGATAAGTCAGCGGTTAACACGGCATTGGTATCTTCATTACCAGAGAAAGTGAAAAAAATAGAAGGTGTTAATCCAACATTTTTATTTAAAGCGAAAAAGAATCCTGTTGAAGTGGAAAATGAACGAAATGCCCATATAAAAGATGGTGTTGCTGTTACAAAGTTTATTTACTGGTTAAAGTCCCAGATAGGAAAAACAAAAATAACAGAAATCAGTGCAGCAGAGCAGTTAGAACAGTTCAGAAATACACAGGAACACTATGTAGAGCCTAGTTTTGCGCCAATCATTGCTTACAAAGAACATGGAGCAATCGTGCATTACAGCGCTACGAAAGAATCAGATGTAGAATTGAAACCAGAAAGCTTTGTACTGGCAGATACCGGCGGACATTATCTTGAGGGAACGACCGATATTACAAGAACAATTGCTCTTGGCAGCTTGACACAGGAAGAAAAAGAAATGTATACTACGGTATTAAAAGGTCATATTCAGTTAGAAATGGCTCGCTTTTTACAGGGATGTAGCGGACAGAGCCTTGATGTTCTTGCAAGAACTCCATTATGGGAAAAAGGTCTTGACTACAATCATGGAACCGGACATGGTGTAGGTTATCTCTTAAGTGTTCACGAAGGACCAAACAGTTTCCGTTATCGTCCATCCGTAAATGGACGAAATGACTGCGTATTCGAAGAAGGAATGATAACCTCCGATGAACCAGGCATTTACTTAGAAGGCAAGTTCGGTATCCGCCTGGAAAATATGATCGTATGCCAGAAGGACATGGAAAATGATTATGGTAGTTTCTTATGTTTTGACGCACTTACCCTTGTACCGTTTGAACGTTCAGCAATCATAGCCGAAGAACTCAGTACAAAAGAAAAAGAATGGCTCAACAAATACCATCAGAAAGTATTTGAGACAATCGCTCCATATCTTACAGAAGAAGAAGCCGGCTGGCTCAGAGAAGAAACACAAGAATTCTGATTTGCCGAATGGCAAAGGAGACACCACTGTTGATGCCACTGTAGCCGGATTGTCATAAATAGTAACACCGTCCCCCTTTTGTGGTATAGTAAGTGAATTTGATAAAAAGGAGTATTTTATGAAATCAGTAATTATCACTGGTGCAACGCGTGGGATCGGCCTTGCGCTTGCCCGTTTTTATGCCGATAAAGGATATTGTCTTATGCTGAATGGCGGACATAATGAAGAAGCATTGGCTGCCGTAGAAAAGGAGCTTTCTACAAAGACGCAGGTTATTACTTGTCTTGGTTCTGTCGCCGAGGAAAAGACGGCTGCTGCTATTGTTCAAAAAACTTTAGATACTTTCGGACAGATTGATCTGTTAATTAATAATGCCGGTATCGCTCATATCGGCCTTTTATCAGATATGAGTTCGGAAGAATGGCATACTCTTATGGGAACAAATCTTGATGCTGTATTTTATATGTCAAAAGCTGTGATTCCTCATATGGTACACCGTCACAGTGGAAAAATCCTAAATGTCTCTTCTGTCTGGGGAGAAGTCGGTGCTTCCTGCGAAGCTGCTTATTCTGCCTCAAAAGGTGCCGTCAATTCTCTTACAAAGGCTCTGGCTAAAGAACTGGCCCCTTCACATATTTCCGTTAACGGAGTTAGTTTTGGTGTGATCGATACTGATATGAATCGCTGTTTTGATGAAGAAGAACGGGCTTCGCTTGCCGAAGAAATCCCTTACGGACGATTTGCCTCTCCGGAAGAAGCCGCCGCTTTCTGTTACCAGATTACCGAATCCCCAGAATATCTTACTGGGCAGATTATACGCTTTGACGGGGGATGGATTTGATTTTGAGCTGCCGCAAGTCAGGGAGCTGTGCTTTTGCTGAATTAATATAGTAAAGGAGAAGATTTGAGGGAGCGTGTCCATAGAGCGTGTTTGAAAAATCATTCCAGCAATCTGCACGCCCCAATTTGTGGTATATTTTGCCTTCATTCAGTTGACGTAGCCCACTACGCCGCCCTCATTTAGGCAAAATCTCCCACAAATTGTAACGCACATCTTGCAGAAAGCATTTTTCAAACACGCTCTATGGCCTCTGTCATTCTCTTAACGAATTAAACAGTAAAAACTTGCAATAAAAAAAGAACTTTGCTATACTTAACAAATGAAATGCGGAGTAATCCGTCGAATCACAATCACGACAACATAGAATAAAACAGGAGGGCTATGATGAAAAAGCCAAGTCTTATAAAAAGATTTTTCTCTTTCCTTTTAAGATTATGTGTTGTTCTCGTTTTAATGGCAGCCATTGCAGTTGGCTCTTTTGAGGGAGTGACTTATTATCTGACCGGAAGCTTTACAAGCGTAAAGAAAGCGGTAAAAGAAGAGACAGATCAAAGCGGAACAGAAGATAGCACTGAAGCTACAACAGTTGATAATAAGAACATGGAGAATACGCTTGTGTTTGTCCATGATGATATGAATAATAAAGATTATACGGCGCTGAATATGTATAATACAAAGACCGAAGCCATGGATGTTCTCTTACTTCCATGTAATGCGCAGGTATCTGTAAGCAGTACACTTCTTAAAGAAATCAGGAATACGATGACAGAAGCCGGAAGTTCTGTAAATATGGCAGATGTTGCCCGCGCTTTTGGTGATAAGAAGTATGAAATGTTTGCAAAGATTGTTGAAGACATCAGTGGAGCAAAGATTTCAGGATATGATGTAATCTCAAGCACAAACTTTAAGAAGCTTTTGAATGTGGCGGGCGGAGTGAGTTATCATTTTAACAATGCGATTTCTTACCGTGATACAGAGAATATTTTACAGACAATTGATGCAGGTGATGTTATTCTTGATGGAACGACAGCCTATGCATTATTTACTTATATGGATGGAACAGACGGAGAGGAGTCAAGTCGTTTAGAGAGAGTGAATACGTATCTCACAAGTTATATGGAGGCACTTCTTTCTAAGAATAGTACTTCTGCGATTGCGAAGAAGTATGATAGTCTTGTGACTGCAGAGGGCAAGAGTGGACTTACTTCTACAGAAGATATTTTAAAGAATCTTACTACAGATGCACTCACAATTCGTATTATGCAGGGTAGCGAGTCAAAAGGAATATTTACATTAGATTCTCAGAAGGTGAAGCTGCAGGTAGCAGGGCTTGCAAAGCAGGCCGAAGCCTATAGCCAGAGTAGTTCTTCTAAGAGTTCTACTGGTACAACGAGTACGTCAGCAGCAACAGGAAGTACAGAAAGTTCTAAAAATTACTCTATTGAGATTTATAATGCAGCCTATGTTTCCGGACTGGCTGGACAGTGGGAGTCCTATTTAGAAAGCGAAGGTTACAGTATCAGCCTTGTAGATTCCTATCAGGAAGAGGGACCTCTTTCACAGACAAGAATTAATGTTACACAGGACGGAATGGGACAGGATCTTCTTACTTACTTCCCAGATGCAGAGATTAATGTTGTAGATTCTATTTCTACAGGTGGAGATATTCAGATTTATATCGGAACAGACAGTACCGATGTTCCGGCGGGAAGCGACAGTACCACAGATACAGAAGATGAGACAGTTACCGATTCTTCACTGGATGATGAATCTGATTCTACAGATTCTACAGATTCCACAGATGTGGGGGACGATGATGACACGACAACTTCTGGCGGATATGACTTTGGTTCTGACTCTGAGCAGTAAGGAATAGATGGCAACATGACGATTTAGAAGAGAAAAGAAAGGAACCTTAACATGAAAGATCGTTACCACAAAAAGGCAAATGTACTTGGTATAGATGTATCAGTGATGCGGGTGGACAAGGCGGTCAATGTATCAATGGAATTGATGCGTGGAAAGGGACTTCCTGTAATCTATTTTTTATCAGCCATCAGTTCGCTGTTATGTCAAAATAATGGGCAGTCAGCTGAGTATGTGAAGTCCTGTAATCTCATATTAGCAGGAGACCGCCATATTGAGATGGCAGTACATCACAGACAGGATAATGGACAGATACCAGAAGGAATTGGAGAATTTGCTGATAATTATTTAAAAAGGCTGTTTTCTAAGATAAACCGGGAAGGGCGAAGTATTTATATGGTCATGGAACAGGAATCTTATTTAGAATCCATGGAAGAATATATGGAGGAGTCTTACCGGAATATCGAAGTACATGGCAATGTCATGCGAAAGGAGACGAAAGGAGAGGCAGACCGCATTGTAAATGAAATTAATGCGTGCATCCCGGATATCGTTTTTGTATGTATTCCAGCAGAGCGCCAGATGAAGTTTATGGAGAAGCATGCCGCTATGATGAATACACGTCTTTGTATTCTGATTGAGTCAGTTCAGCCGCTTATCCGTAAAGAGACGGAGGAGATTCCATCCTGGGTAGAGAAGCTTCATTTAGAAGGAATTTATTCCTGGTTTAAAAAGGAACAAAAGATTAAGAACACCATTGTTGGGTCTGTTTTCAAGAAAAAAGTTTTGAATGAGGCTTCAGAAGAAGAATCTGAACAGAAACCAGAAGACAGTTCGGAAGAAAATATTTTGGACGTACAGGAAGAAAATGTTGATACTTTAGAAAAAAGAAGACAATATTAGTAAAATAGAACAGCTATTTGTTAAAAAAATAGCAAAATATAAAGAAAAAGAAGACATTTTTCACAAAAATAAAATTGAAAAGTGTCTTTTTTTAAAAATTGCTTTAACACATGTACAATATTAGGTGTGTTTTTAATTTTTTGTGCATCGAAAATGGTAAATATGTCTAATAGATAAAATATGCTTAACAATATAGCCGAAATACCGGCTCTATTTTCGTGAGTTTTCTTCTAGAATTATTTACAAAATTTAGGTATGATATATGAGGACAAAATGTTTGTAGCATGAACTTATTTTTAGGAGGTTATTTATGGCTAGTTTATCACTTAGACATCTTAGCAAAACATATGATAACGGGGTCAATGCAATCAGGGACTTTACCCTTGAAGTTGATGATAAAGAATTTATGATATTTGCCGGACCAGTAGGCTGCGGGATTTCTACTGTATTAAGAATGATTGCTGGTGTGGAGGATATTACAGATGGGGAGCTGCTCGTTGACGGGGAGCGCATGAATGAAGTTCCATCCATCGACAGAAATATGGCTATGATTTTCAAGAATGGAAAGTTATATCCACAGATGAACATTTATGATAATCTTGCATTCGGTCTTAAATTAAAGGAATTACCAAAGGGAGAGATTGATGCGAGAATCGCAGAGGTTACAGAAGTTTTAAAAATTGGACATCTTCTTGATAAGATGACCGAAGATTTAGATGAGCAGGAAAGAGCATTAGTAGTTCTTGGACGTGCTATGGTTAAAAAGCCAAAGGTATTTCTGTTAGATGAACCATTTTCCAGTCTTAGCAAAGATGTGAAGAGACATATGCAGAAGCTTGTAAGAAAGCTTTATGACCAGATGCATATCACAGTAATTTATGTAACACATAATCGTGAGGATATCCAGAATACAGATGCACGCATCGCTGTGATGAATGATGGAAGTATTCAGCAGATTGGCACGATCGGAGAGCTTTATGACAATCCGGCAACGCCGTATGTTTCTGAATTTCTTGGAGTGGCAGCACAGGCAGTATGCTAGAGCATTTTTCAAACACGCTCTAGAGTGTGTTTGAGTAATGATTTGGAATAGATTTACAGGTGCACATAAATTTTTGTAGCTTTTCCACATGAATTGATATAAAAAATAATAACTTTTCACAAGAGGAAATATATTTTTTGCATATTTCCTCTTTTTTTTTTGTTACTTTTGTATTAAAATAAAGAAAGATTGTTGCGTGCGATAGCAAAATGCGATGAGAGGGAAAGACAGGAGTGATACGATGATTTCAAATCAGATTTTACAGGACACCATTGACGGCATTAAGGCGATTACGAGAATTGACTTATGTGTCATGGATACGGAAGGTAAACCGCTTGCCTCCACATTAGATGCAGTCGAAGAATATAAGGAAGCGGTACTGGTATTTGCAGAATCTCTGGCAGAGAGTCAGGCATTGCAGGGATATCAGTTTTTTAAAGTATTTGATGAGAACCAGTTAGAGTATATTATTCTCGTTAAGGGTGAGACAGATGACGTATATATGGTTGGAAAGATGGCTGCTTTCCAGGTACAGAATCTTTTAATTGCCTATAAAGAGCGCTTTGACAAAGATAACTTTATTAAAAACCTGCTCTTAGATAACTTACTTTTGGTTGATATTTATAACCGGGCGAAAAAGCTCCATATTGAAACGGAAGTAAGAAGATGTGTATTTATTGTCGAGACAAAGAATGACAGAGATAATAATGCATTTGAGACAGTTCGTAATATTTTTTCTGCGAAAACGAGAGATTTTATTACTGTGGTAGACGAGAAGAACATTATTCTTGTTAAGGAAGTGAAGAATGGAGAGGGATACGATGAACTGACTAAGACAGCACAGGTTATCGTTGATATGCTTAACACAGAAGCGATGACAAAGGTTCATGTTGCCTTTGGTACTATTGTGAATGAGATCAAGGAGGTATCCCGTTCTTATAAAGAAGCGAAGATGGCGATGGATGTTGGCAAGATTTTCTATCCAGATAAGAATGTGATTGCATACAGCCGGCTTGGTATTGGCCGTCTGATTTATCAGCTTCCATTACCACTTTGTAAGATGTTCATCAAAGAGATTTTTGACGGACGTTCTCCAGATGAATTTGATGAAGAGACCTTACAGACAATTAATAAGTTCTTTGAGAATAACCTGAATGTGTCAGAGACTTCCAGACAGCTCTACATTCACCGAAATACTTTAGTATATCGTCTGGATAAGCTTCAGAAGAGTACAGGGCTTGATCTTAGAGTATTTGAAGATGCGATTACTTTTAAGATTGCACTGATGGTAGTAAAATACATGAAGTACATGGAAAGTATCGAATATTAATAAGAACGCCTTCTGTCGGAGAAGATATACACCGTCAGAAGGCGTTTTTGATTTTTCAAACATGCTCTAGAGCGTGTTTGAAAAATCATTCCAGCAATCTGCACACCCCAATTTACGGTATATTTTGCCTTCATTCGGTTGCCGTAGCCCGCTACGCCGCCCTCATTCAGGCGAAATCTCCCGCAAATTGTGATGTACATCTTGCAGAAAGCATTTCTCAAACACGCTCTGGCAAGAAGTAATATTGTTCTTTAAACGAAATGAAGAGTCAGTAATGCAGACACATTTTCATAGGAAGAGAGAAAGGAAGACAGAATGGATTTTAAGGAAAAAGAAATGAATCTTGAGTTAAAGGAACAGGATTCAGAACATAATAAAAAAAAGAAAGAGGAAGGCAGCCCAAAAAGAAAAAAAGGCTGCTTTAAACGTGTTTTAAGTGTGCTTGTTCTTGTCGTTATCATCGGTTTCAGTTTCCTTGCAGGAAGACAAAGTGTTATGACTTCAAATGCTTATGGAACCGGCCTTAATAATGGGAAGATTTTGCGCAAACTAAGTATGTTAGAAGCTTTTGCGGGTAACTATTATCTCAACAAAATAGATGCTGAGAATGTGGAGAACAATATTTATAAGGGGTTTGCTAAGGGATTGCAAGACCCCTATGCAGAATATTATACCCCATCAGAATATCAGCAATTGTCGGAAGAAGATGCGGGAAAATATAATGGAATTGGAATTTCTATTGCAAAAGACACAGATACGAATTATCCAGAGGTCGTTTCTGTATTTAAAGATCAGCCGGCATATAAAGCAGGGATTAAGAATGGAGATCTCATTACGGCAATTGATCAAAAAAGTACTGCCGATATGGAACTGCAGGATGTTGTTTCTGCCATTAGAAGCGAAGATAATGATAAAGTCGTTTTGACTATTTACAGAGATAAAAAAACAAAAGATTATACAGTAGAAAAAACTTCTGTAGAATTAGATAGTGTTACTTATAAAATGCGGAAGAATAAGATAGGCTATATTGCAGTAAGCCAGTTCCATGAAAATACGGACGAACAGTTTGATAAGGCAGTAACAGACCTTGAAAGCCAGGGAATGAAGAGTCTGATTATTGATTTAAGAGATGATGGAGGCGGACTGTTAACTACCTGTACCAATATGCTGTCCCGTCTGGTTGCAAAGGATAAAATGCTTGTTTATACAAAAGATAAAAAGGGGAAAAAAGAAGAGTTCAAGAGTGATTCGGGTAAAACAGTAGATGTACCGATGGTTGTATTGGTAAACGGAAATACAGCGAGCGCTTCCGAGATTATGACAGGATGCTTAAAAGATTACAAAAAAGCAACGGTTGTAGGTACAACAACTTATGGAAAGGGAATTGTACAAACTATTCTGCCTCTTACAGATGGTTCAGCCTTTAAGTTTACCATTGCCAAATATTACACACCAAAAGGTACAGATATTCATGAAAAAGGAATCAAGCCGGATGTGGAAGTGAAAATGAGCGATAAGCAGTGGAAAAAAGCCCAGACAGATGAGAAGGCAGATAAACAGTTGAAGAAGGCGATAGAGATTTTGAAAAAATAAGAATGGGATTTTCTTGATAGAGCGTGTTTGAAAAATTATTCCTGCAGCCGGCATGCCCCAATTTACAGTATATTTTGCCTTCATTCAGTTGACGTAGCCCGCTACGCACCATCATTCAGGCGAAATCTCTAACAAATTGTGGTACACATCTCGCAGAAAGTATTTTTCAAACACGCTTTAGATTATTATACTATATAACTGCTTTTTCCTTTAAAAACTTCGCCAGATATTCATCAAAAGCATACTCTAACGACTTATCGAGAGAGAAATTTTTATAGGAAATTCCAGTTGTGATAAGAAGATTTTTCGGGTCATATAAGATATTTACGTAGATTCCCTCAATATCTTCTTCGCGGAAGGAACTGTTATTATGCGCAATCAAATAGGAAATGGATTGCTTTGAAAGTCCGAGAACGATTTTGCAGGAGAGAGGGAGCCGTTTTCCTTTAATAATATCAAAAATGCGGTGGCGGATTTCTTTCCAATAGCAGAATTCACGATTCAGTGTCTGTTCTACGCTGGTATCATAAAAACCTTCGTTAATACGACCCTGAATCTGATAACTTACCCCCATTTTGATAGAGGCTTCGATAAAGTAAAAGTGGTCGAATGTATCTTTGGATAAAAGATGAGACATAAAGTCTTTAATATCGGAAATTTGTATTGATAACATGAATAACTCCTCCATAAGTTTAGCTATTAAGACAAAATCTTATGATTGATGATAACATGAATTATTTTTTTTGAAAAGGAGATTGAGAATGAATGTTTTAACAGAATGTTTAGCACAGGGAACTTCCCCGGTGGGAGTCGTTTCTTTTGCTAAGGAATATTTAAAACAACAGGGATTTGAAGAGTTATATTACAATAAAATGATTTCCCCAAAAGAAAATAGCAAATATTATATCGCCCCATTTCCAGATGTATTATTTGCCTTTACAACAGGTGCTGGAAAAAAAATGATTCAGTCTTTGCGTATGGCATTTGCACATGTGGATCAGCCTTGTTTTAAGGTGAAGGGAAAACCAGATTTTAAGAGCATGGGGTGTGCGATGCTTAATGTAGAAGTTTACGGCGGAATGATGGATCATACCTGGTTTGACCGTCCACTTGGACTGGCGGGAACTATTGTGCTAAAAGGAGAGGATGTATTTAATCCGATAGAGGTAACGTATGATAGTAAGAGGCCGGTTGCGTTGATTCCGGGACTTGCGATTCATATGCAAAGAGAGGCAAATAATGGCTGGAAGATTGACCGGCAAAAAGAGTTAATGCCGCTTATGGGGCTTGCCAATGGCCGGTGGACAGAAGATGCTTTTCTTCATTTTCTGGCAGAAGAACTTTCTGTGGATGAGAGTGAAATTTTAAGTTATGATCTTAATTTATACAACTATGATCAGCCACAGCTTTGTGGGGTGAAAGAAGAAATTTTATGCAGTCCGCGAATTGATAATCTGGCCTCTGTCAGTGCGTTGTTAGAGTCTCTTACAGATGGAGAGAGGGAAAGTGGCATTAATCTTATTGGGCTTTTTAATCATGAGGAAGTTGGAAGTTTTACAAAGTCAGGAGCAGATTCTGCCTTACTTCCGGGAATTCTTGAACGTATTCTTTCAGGAATGGGCTGTTCAAAAGAACAGATAGATATTTCACTTGCACAGAGCTATTATCTTTCTGTTGACGGCGCACATGCCGCACATCCGAATTATACAGACCGTTGTGATATGACAACGAGAGCATATATGGGGCAGGGAGTTACTGTGAAGGTGAGCGGTACACAAAAATATGCTTCTGACTGCAAAATGTATGCGATTTTAAAAGGATTATCTGAAAAGTATGATATATTACTACAGGAGATTAATGACAGAAACACGATTCGCGGAGGCACAACATTAGGCCCGATGATTGGTTCACATCTGCCGATGGCAGGCTGTGATCTGGGCATACCGATGCTTGCGATGCATTCAGCCAGAGAGACGATGGCTATGGCGGATTATGTTAGTTTGTGTCAGTTAGTGACCGCATTTTTTGTAGAGTAAATTCTGGCAGCGATGTGATACATCATTTTTTAAATACGCTATGGAATCTTTTTCAAGTATACTAAGGCAAAATAGTCTATTTTTCCATTCCCTTGCATATACTAAATTAGTATTGGGGAGGGATTTTCATGGAAAAACAAAATATATATCAGGATATTTCAGCCAGAACAGGCGGAGAGATTTACCTTGGCGTTGTTGGGCCTGTCCGAAGTGGCAAATCAACATTTATTAAACGTTTTATGGAACTTCTTGTACTTCCTGAAATAAAAGATGAGAATGAACGCAAAAGAACGATGGATGAACTTCCGCAAAGTGGAACAGGGAAAATGGTTATGACAACCGAGCCGAAGTTTATTCCAAAAGAAGCGGCAGAACTTCCGATGGAAGATATGAAAATAAAAATACGTCTGATTGACTGTGTTGGCTTTATGATTCCCGGTGCGGGCGGTAATTTGGAAAACGGACAGGAACGTCTTGTAAAAACGCCGTGGTTTGATTATGAGGTTCCATTTACGAAAGCAGCAGAATTTGGCACAAGAAAGGTAATCAGAGATCATTCTACGATAGGAATTTTAGTGACAGCAGATGGGTCGTTTGGAGAAATTCCGCGAGATTCTTATGTAGAAGCAGAAAAGAAAACAGTTGCAGAATTAAATGAAATCGGAAAGCCCTTTTTGGTTCTGGTAAATAGTGAACGGCCATATTCAAAGGCAACACAGGCATTAACAGAAAAGCTTTCTAAAGAATATAATACCAGTGTAATGGCGGTGAATTGTGACCAGCTCAGGCAGGAGGATATTTTAGAAATCTTAAAAAATGTACTGCTTGAATTTCCATTATCTTCTGTTGGATTTTATTTGCCGAAATGGGTGGAAACATTAAGAGATGATCATTGGATGAAGAAGTCGGTCTTAGATCTTGTAAAAGAATTTATGACAGATAAAAATAAGATGAAAGATCTGTATCAGAAAGTATTTCCATCGAATGATTATATAGAGTCCGGGAAAATAGAAAAAATTCATATGGATACAGGAAAAGTGGATGTTAAGATTCAGATAAGGGATTCGTACTATTATGATATTTTGTCGGATCTTACAGGACTGCCAATTAAGAGTGAATATCATCTTATTCGCCTGATGAAAGAATTATCGGCAAAAAAGAGAGAATTTGAAGAAGTGTCGCAGGCGTTAAAGGATGCCAGAGAACGAGGATATGGCGTTATGAAACCGGTACTTTCAGAAATTACACTTTCTGAACCGGAAGTAGTAAAACATGGAAACAAGTATGGCGTAAAAATTCGTGCCGAGGCACCGTCCATTCATTTGATTCGAGCCAATCTTACAACAGAAGTGGCCCCGATTGTAGGGACACAGCTTCAGGCAGAAGATCTTATTACATACATAAAAGAACAGGCGGGCGAAGAACCAAGAGAAATATGGAATGTCAATATTTTTGGAAAAACATTAGAACAGCTTGTCGATGATGGCATATCTGGCAAAGTTACAAAAATTAACGATGACAGCCAGGAAAAACTTCAAAACGCCATGGAAAAGATCGTAAACGAAAGCAGTGGCGGATTGATTTGTATTATTATATAATATAGCAAGAAAGTGAAAAGCACAAATTGTAAAACACATCTTGCAGAAAGCATTTTTCAAACATGTTCTTAACCTAAGTCATTTTTACTTGCACAAAATGGAAAAAAATGGTATAATAATTTGGGGGTGATTATATGGAGATACAGCTTTGGAGAGAACTGCTTGACCCATACCAGCTTGCGGTTGATGAGCTAACCGTAAAGTTTCATCATATTATAGAAGAACATCGGAATCAGGGTTTATATTCACCGATTGAGTCCGTGGACGGACGAGTGAAGAGTATTGTCAGTATTTTAGATAAGATGCAGCGTAAGAATGTATCAATGAATGATATTGAGAAGAAGATAGAAGATCTGGCGGGAATCCGTATTATCTGTCAGTTTGTAGAGGACATAGACAGAGTGGTGAATCTTATAAAGAATCGGACAGATATGAAGGTAAAGTGTGAGAAAGACTATGTAAGCCACATGAAGACGAGCGGCTACCGTAGTTATCACATGATCATTTTATATACGGTGAATACGATTCATGGACCAAAGGAGCTGAGTGCGGAGATTCAGATTCGCACGATGGCGATGAATTTCTGGGCGACGATAGAACATTCTTTACAGTATAAGTATAAGGAGAACATTCCAGAGTATATTCAGCAGAAGCTTCTTGATGCATCGGAGGCCATTATCGAAGTGGACCATGAGATGTCGGATGTAAGAGATGAGATTATGGATGCGCAGAATTCTCACAGAAAGAAGGAGACCTTAGTCAAGGATATTTTGAATAATATCCAGAACTTATATAAAGTGGCGAATCAGAGAGAAGTAACGAAGATTCAGGATGAGTTTTATAAGGTGTATGTACTTGATGATATGTTACAGTTAAAACACTTTGCAAGACAGCTTGATATTATTTCAGAAGGATATCGTGCACAGAGTCTGTAGGGTGAGAGTGAAGTGTATGGGGGGCAGATAATAGCCATATAGAACATAGACAGTGAGATAGAACCACAGATAGATACAGGAGGAATGGATGAATTTACCAGAAGATTATCAGAACAAGATGCAAAAGATGCTTGGCGGAGATGAGTATTTGCAGTATCTGGATAGTTTTAATTATAGTTATGGACAGACGCTTCGGGTGAATCAGTTAAAAAAGGAACCGGCGGATTTTATCCGCCGGTTCCTTTTGGACGGACAAGTTTCCTGGTGTAGTACAGGATTTTATTATGAGGGCGAACAGAAATTATCCGCTCATCCGTATTATTATGCAGGAGTGTATTATTTACAGGAACCGAGTGCGATGGCACCTGCCGCTTTTTTACCAGTAGAACCAGGAGATAAGGTACTTGATCTTTGTGCTGCGCCAGGAGGAAAGTCCACTGCATTAGCAGCGAAGCTTCAGGGAGAGGGCTTTTTATTATCGAACGATATCAGTGCTTCCCGATGTAAACCTCTCCTTAAAAATATGGAGATGGCAGGAGTAAAGAATAGTGTTATTACCTGTGAATCACCGGAAAAATTAGCAGGGCGCTTTGCGGGGTATTTTGATAAAATACTAGTGGATGCGCCATGTTCTGGTGAGGGAATGTTTCGGCGGGAGCCTTCTATGGTAAAGAGCTGGTCACCAGAGGAGGTAGAACGCTATGCTAAGCTGCAAAGAGAGATTCTTACAAGTGCAGCGCAGATGATAAAGCCAGGCGGTTATCTTTTATATTCGACTTGTACCTTTGCGAAGGAAGAAGACGAGCAGACAGTGGAATATTTCTTAGAGCAACATAGAGATTTCTCTTTGCAGGAATTACCTCTTTGTGATGGTATCGAGGAGGGAAAACCAGAGTGGACGATTCGTGGCAGAGAAGATGTGAAGAACTGTCGCCGCTTTTTACCGCATAAAGTAAAGGGAGAGGGACATTTTGCTGCTCTCTTTAGGAAAGCAAATGGTGTGGAATCTGTGGATAAACAGTGTATAAAGGAAGATGACATATCAAAATCTGTGCATAAAGAAACAAAAGATAAAGAAAAGATGTGCAAAGATGGAAAGACACAGAATACTTCTAAGGTTAAAAATGTTAAGATTCCCGAAGCGATGGACGAATTTATGCGGGAGATTCCAGAATGGGAGCAGTGGAAGAATCGAATTATTTTTATAAAAGAAAGAGCCTTTTTACTGCCAGAGAATTGCCCGGATTTTAAGGGACTGCGAGTAGTCCGTTCTGGTCTTTATCTTGGAGATTGTTTAAAGAAGCGTTTTGAGCCAAGCCAGGCGCTTGCAATGGCACTTAAGCCAGAAGAATATAAGAGAAGTGTTTCATTTAAAGCAGAAGACATCTGCGTGGAGAAGTATCTCCGCGGGGAGACAGTAGATATAGAAGATGCCGGACTGAATGGATGGACACTTTTTTGTGTAGATGAATTTCCACTTGGCTGGGGCAAATGCAATCGTGGCCGATTAAAGAATAAATATAATCCAAACTGGCGTAAATTATAATTACAGGAATACTGTAAAATCGTGCAAAAGACAGAGATTCAGGATATAGAACAGATAAAGGTAGATAAAATGGCTGGAACAGCTAGAGTATGTTTGCAAAAAGTATTTTTCAAACACGCTCTAGAAAGTAAGTTAGAAAGGAACAGGTAAGATGCCGGAAACTCTAAAAAAGATGAGACTGGATAAGTTTCTGACACAGGCAGCGGAGCTTACCAGGAGTGAAGCAAAGCAAAAGATAAAAAAAGGCAGTGTTACTGTCGATGGAGAAGTTGTGAAAAAGGCAGAGATGAAGGTTTCATCTGAAGATGCAATCTGCCTTGATGGGGAAGTAGTAACTTACGAAAAATATCGTTATATTATGCTTCATAAACCGGCAGGAGTTGTCAGTGCTACGGAAGATGCACAGTGCCAGACCGTTCTTGATTTGATAACAGAGGGACGAAAGGGACTTTTTCCTGTTGGAAGACTAGATAAAGATACGGAGGGGTTACTACTTCTTACAAACGATGGAGCGCTGGCCCATAATCTGCTCTCACCGAGAAAGCATGTAGATAAAACATATTTTGCGATTCTTGACGGAGAGGTAGGAGAAAAAGAACAGGAACTTTTTTTGCAGGGATTAGATATTGGAGATGAGAAAAAGACACTTCCGGCAAAACTTGAAATAACGGACAAGGCAAATGAAGTTTTCATTACAGTGCAGGAAGGCCGTTTTCATCAGGTAAAGAGAATGGCAGAGGCAGTAGGAAGAAAAGTAGAATATTTAAAGAGAATTTCCATGGGGCCATTGGTACTTGATAAAGAACTGAAAAAAGGAGAGTACAGACCACTTTTTGAGGAGGAACTTGCAAAATTAAAAGAAAGTACAGCTTCAAAATGATAAGACAAAAATAATAAAAACAATAAGAAAAAGATATAAGCAATAAAAATAGATGATGAAATATAGAAGATTAGAGCGTGTTTGAAAAATTTCTACAATCTGCACGCCCCAATTTGCAGAAAGCATTTTTCAAACCGGCTTTGGGAAAGGAACAGCAGGGAACAGGAAAGGAAGAACTTTATGATAAAAAAACATGGCTTTTTACCCATGAATAAAAAAGAGATGAAAGAGCGTGGCTGGGAACAGGCAGACTTTGTTTATATTTGTGGAGATGCCTATGTAGATCACCCCTCATTTGGAGCGGCAATCATTACCAGACTGTTAGAAGATGCCGGATATAAAGTAGCATTTATCGCACAGCCGGATTGGAATGATGAGAGCAGCATTGCCGTATGCGGGGAGCCAAGACTGGCATTTATTGTATCTGCCGGAAACATGGATTCTATGGTGAACCATTATACATCCTTTAAAAAGAGGAGACACCAGGATGCCTACACGCCAGGCGGAGGATTTTCCGGGCGGCCGAATCGTCCGACAATTGTATATAGTAACCTGATACGAAAGACCTATAAAAAGACGCCGATTCTTTTAGGAGGAATAGAAGCGTCTCTTCGAAGACTGGCACATTATGATTACTGGAGCGACAAAGTAAAGCGTTCTGTACTCTTGGATTCAGGGGCAGATTTACTCATGTATGGAATGGGAGAACATTCTATTCTTGAGATTGCGGAAGCCTTAGATTCTGGAATTGCGGTGCAGGATATCACTTATATCAGAGGAACCGTATTTAAATGCAGAGATTTAGAAGAACTTTCCGGTGATTATGAACTTTTGCCGTCCTATGAAGAGATTACAGAGTCCAAAGAGACTTTTGCCAAAAGTTATTATCGCCAGTATGTGAATACGGATGCGATTACGGCAAAAAGACTGGTGGAACCGTATAAAAAGAAGGAATATCTTGTACAGAATCCACCATCATTGCCGCTTACGCAAGAGGAAATGGATCATGTATATGAACTTCCCTATATGAGAGCATGGCATCCATCTTATGATAAGCTTGGAGGCGTTCCGGCATTAAAGGAAATTAAGTTTTCTCTTACAAGTAACAGGGGATGTTTTGGCGGATGCAGTTTCTGTGCGCTGACATTTCATCAGGGAAGAAGGATTCAGGTGCGCAGTCAGGAATCCATTATAAAAGAGGCGGAGCTGATTATAAAAGATCCGGATTTTAAAGGATATATTCATGACGTTGGCGGCCCTACTGCTGATTTTAGACATACTGCATGTGAAAAACAGTTAAAGTATGGTGTGTGTGCGAATAAGCAGTGTCTTTTTCCAAAGCCTTGTGCGAATATGAATGCAGATCACAGTGATTATATTACTCTTTTGCGAAGACTTCGGGCATTGCCGGGTGTAAAAAAGGTATTTATCCGTTCTGGAATTCGATTCGACTATGTATTAGCAGATAAAAAGGATCATTTCTTAGAGGAACTTTGTAAGTATCATGTCAGCGGACAGTTAAAAGTAGCTCCAGAGCATATTTGTGACAGTGTATTAAAACTGATGGGCAAACCGGAGAATCAGGTGTATGAGAAGTTCGCGAAAGCGTACAGGAACATGAATAAAAAGCTTGGAAAGAAGCAGTATATGGTTCCGTATCTTATGTCCTCTCATCCGGGCTCCCATTTAAAAGAGGCGATTGCGCTGGCAGAATATATCAGAGATCTTGGATATATGCCAGAACAGGTACAGGACTTTTATCCGACACCGGGAACCATTTCTACTTGTATGTATTATACGGGACTTGACCCAAGAACAATGAAAGAAGTCTACGTTCCGGTAACGTTAAAGGAAAAACAGATGCAGAGAGCATTAATTCAGTATCGCAATCCCGAAAATTATGATATTGTAAAGGCAGCACTCATTAAAGCGGGAAGAGAAGATTTGATTGGTTTTGATGAGCATTGTCTGATTCCGCCAAGAAAAATGGGACATAATTATCACCCTGGTAAAAAGGCATCTGCGGACAATACAGCAAAGTCTAAAGATGGCAGGGCGGATACCAGAAAGTATACAAAGCCAAAATCAGGCAAGCCTCAAAATATGAAGTCGAAGCAATTTAAGACGGATAAATATAAGACAGGCAAAGACAGGCCAGAAGACTTTAAAGCAGGGAGACAAAAGAACGAGAAATATAAGACGGACAGATTTACCGGAAAGACGCAAGAGAGAGGAAAGTCAAAGAAGAAAACAATCCGTAACGTTCATACAAGGAAGAAGTGCAGATAGAAACGTGGATAGGAGGAATCCAGATGAATATAGGAATCATCACCGGTGCATCATCGGGAATGGGTAAGGAATTTGTGAAACTCACAATGCAAAATCATCTTGATTTAGATGAAATATGGGTAATTGCCAGGCGAAAAGAACGCTTAGAAGCATGGCCGAGCCTTTATAAAGAACAGAAATTTCGGATACTTCCACTGGATTTGCAGAAGGAAGAAGATGTAGAGTGTCTGAAACAGATATTAGAAGAGACACAGCCACATATTGAATTATTTGTTCATTGTGCCGGCTTTGGAATTATGGGAAAGATTCAGGATATTTCCATGGAAGAACAGGCAGAGATGGTCGATGTGAACTGTAGAAGTGTTGTGGAGATCTCCTCTTTGCTACTTCCCTATATGAAATACAGAGGACGCATGATTTATATGGCTTCCGCAGCAGCATTTCTTCCACAGCCAGGATTTGCTGTTTACGCGGCAAGTAAGGCATTTGTACTAAGTTATGTCAGGGCTTTACGGGCAGAGAACAGGGAAAGACAGCTTCGGGTGACGGCGGTGTGTCCGGGAGCAGTAAAGACAGAATTTTTTAATCGTGCACTGACAAAGAAGCATTTGCCGGCTTATAAGAAACTTGTTATGGCGGACCCGAAGAAAGTGATTAAAAAAGCATGGAAGGATAATGAGCAGAATAAGGAGATTTCTGTATATGGAAAGGCAATCAAACTTACGCATCTTGTGACAAAGATACTGCCGCACAGCCTTTTCCTGCAATTTATCGGAAGGAAATAAAGAGACGATGAAGGAAATAACAATTACAAAAAGAGAAGAGGGACAGCGTTTTGATAAGTTCCTTATAAAGTATCTTCCTGGCGCATCTTCTGGCTTCTTACACAAGATGCTTCGCAAAAAGAACATTAAGTTAAACGGGAAAAAAGCAGAAGGCAGGGAGAAGCTTACAGCGGGAGATCTGATTCAGATTTTTTTCTCAGATGAGACTTTAGAAAAGTTTCAAAATCCGCAATCAGGAAGAGATGATTCTTATGAGGCAGACAGCAGTATGGGAAATCATAAAAGTGATAGAGGGTTTGGACAGTCAGGACGGAATAGACAGCCTGACAGAGAACAGGCAAAAGTTTATACGAAAGACAGAGCAGGCAATGGAGGACAAGAACGAAAACTTACGAAAGAAGAACGAGAACTTCGTAAGCAGGTGCGTGTGCTTTATTCTTCAGAAGATATTCTTGTATTCCATAAGCCTGCCGGAATGCTTTCTCAAAGAGCCAAAGCCAGTGATGATTCCTTAAATGATTATCTGATTGATTACTGTATTCAGACTGGAATCATTTCAAAAGAAGAACTTGCAGGCTTCCGTCCGTCTATTGCCAACCGCCTTGACCGAAATACAAGTGGAATTGTTCTTGCGGGAATTTCCATCAAAGGACTTCAGCGTCTGGCCTCTATGTTGAGAGAACGTACACTTGGAAAGTATTATCTTTGTCTTGTAGAAGGGAAAGTGAAAGAAGATGCCCGCATCGCAGGCTATCTTACAAAAGAAGAGAAAAATAATAAAGTTTCCCTTCATAAAGAAAAGGCAGAAGGTGCTTCTTATATTGAGACAGAATATAAGGTTTTAAAAAGTACTGATAAAGCAAGCCTCTTAAAAATCCGTCTTATCACAGGAAAGAGCCATCAGATCAGGGGACATCTGGCATCTGTCGGACATCCAGTATTTGGTGATTACAAATATGGAAATCGTGATTTTAACAACCAGATCAAGTGGAAAGATGGTGTGAATTATCAGCTCTTGCATAGTTATGAACTGGTTGTTCCAGAAGGAACAGGAGAACTTTCCGGCTTGCATATCATTGACCCGGTACCAGAAGTTTTTCATAAGGTGCAGACAAGATGGGGACTGGAAGTTCCTGAACTTTCTTATGAGAACGAGGCTAAGAACCGAGAAACTGATAATAAAAGAGCTGGGAATACACGAACAGGAAGGACAACTAATAAGAAAACTGAAAATGCACGAACAGAGAAAATAAGAAAGAGCAGAAGGGAATAATAAAATGGCTACCTGGAACTCAAGAGGACTTCGAGGTTCGGTATTAGAAGAACTGATCAATTACGCAAACCAAAAGTACAAAGACAAAGGCTTAGCTCTTATCCAGAAGATTCCGACACCGATAACTCCTGTCCGCTTTGACAAGGAATCTCGTCATATTACCTTAGCTTACTTTGAGAAAAAAAGTACTGTTGACTATATCGGGGCGGTACAGGGAATTCCAGTTTGTTTTGATGCAAAGGAATGTGCAGTGGATACCTTTTCCCTGCAGAATCTTCATCCACATCAGGTAGAGTTCATGAAGAACTTTGAAAAGCAGAATGGAATCAGCTTTTTGCTCATTTATTATACCCATCGGCAAAAATGCTATTATCTGCGCTTTTCAGAAATGATAAAGTACTGGGAGCGGATGGAAGCAGGCGGACAAAAGAACTTTAAATATGAAGAACTATCCCCGAAGTTTTTTGTCCCGGCAGCAGGAGGTATTGCCCTTCATTATCTTGTGGCGATGCAGGAAGATTTAAAGGAAAGAAATACAGATAAGAAATAAATCATAAAACACAAAAAGAATCCTGGAGCATTTTCAGACACGCTTCTAGATTGACGAACTTTCATTTTTCATATATAATAAGACTTTGTAAAATTTTAAGAATGACAATGTTTTTAGATATGAGGTGAGAGAAAAGTGATTAAGAGCATGACAGGATTCGGACGTGGCGAGAGCGTGTCAGAGGACTGTAAAGTAACTGTGGAGATTAAGGCAGTAAACCACAGATATTGCGATCTGAATATGAAGCTTCCAAGAAAGTTTAATTATTTAGAGGCAGATATCCGAAGTTTTTTAAAACAGTCTATCCAGCGAGGTAAGGTAGATGTTTTCATAAATTATGAAGATTTATCCGCAAAGGATGTGAATGTCCGCCTGAATGAAGAATTAGGTAAGGAATATTATGCAGCCCTCACAAAGCTTGGAGAGACACTTGGAATCTCCAGTGATGTGACAGCTTTACAGATTGGAAGATTCCCTGACGTACTTTCTTTAGAAGATGTGGCAGTCAATCAGGAATCCATAAAGGAACAGCTTATGAAAGCTCTCTCAGAGGCAGCAGGTCACTTTTCTGACAGCAGAGAAAAAGAAGGCGAAAATCTTAAGACGGATATTCTTGCCAAGTTAGAAGGAATGAAGGAAAATGTTGCTTTTATTGAGGAGCGTTACCCATCAATTATCAGCGAATACCGCAAAAAACTTGAAGATAAAGTTGCAGAACTTTTAGGAGATACGAATGTAGATGAGAACCGAATCGCCGCAGAAGTTGTCATTTATTCTGATAAAATCTGCGTGGACGAGGAGACGGTCCGATTAAAGAGCCACATTGACGGAATGAGAGATGAACTTTTAAAAGGCGGCAATGTTGGACGTAAACTTGACTTTATTGCACAGGAAATGAACCGGGAAGCTAACACGATTTTATCAAAGGCGAACGACATTGAAGTCTCTAATCATGCAATTGATTTAAAAACAGAGATTGAAAAAATCAGAGAACAGGTGCAGAATATAGAGTAGACGGAGAGAAAATGGCAGATTTTATTAATGTAGGTTTTGGAAATATGGTGAATGGAGATAAGATTATTTCCATGGTCAGTACAGACGCTGCACCAATCAAGCGAATGATTCAGAATGCAAGAGACGAGGGTAAGGCAGTTGATGCCACCTGTGGACGGCGTACAAGAGCAGTACTTGTCATGGAAAGCGGACATCTTATTTTATCTGCCCTCACGACAGATACATTATCTTCGAGATGCCATAGCAAACGCAATGATGAGGATGAGGAAAATGAAAGATAAGGGAACATTAGTTGTAATTTCCGGATTTTCCGGTGCAGGCAAGGGAACCGTTTCAAAGGCTCTCGTTGAAAAGTTTGGCTACAGCCTTTCTGTTTCAGCGACCACCCGTCAGCCAAGAGAAGGCGAACAGGACGGAAGAGAGTACTATTTTAAATCAGAAGATGACTTTTTGCGTCTGATTGATTATAATGGTTTTATCGAATATGCACAGTATGTAGACCATTATTATGGAACTCCACGTAAGTTTGTGGAAGATGAACTTGCCGCAGGTCATGTCGTAATCCTTGAGATTGAAGTACAGGGTGCGATGAAGATTAAAGAACAGTATCCAGAAGCGATTCTGTTATTTATTACTGCACCATCTATTGATGTACTTAAGAACAGGCTTATCGGACGTGGAACAGAGACCGCGGAAGTAGTAGAAAAGCGTATGCGAAGAGCTGCAGAAGAAGCAGAAAGCATTGATCAGTATGAATTCATTGTCAGCAATGAAGAAGGAAAGCTTGAAGATTGCATGAACACGATTCATTCAATCATCGAGAGTGAGTCCTGCCGTATTACAAAGAGACAGGAATTTGTAGAAAGCCTTCGAGAGGGTTTGCAGCAATATAAAGAAAATACAGAAAAAGACAAATAGAACCTTAAAAAGGACAAATAGAAAGGAGAATCACTTATGTTACATCCATCTTATACAGAATTAATGGAAAAGATTAATAAAGAGGGCGAGACAGGAGAAGAACCAGTTATCAACAGCCGTTATTCCATCGTTATTGCAACTTCTAAGAGAGCAAGAGAGATTATTGGAGGAGATGAACCTTTAGTTAATGGAATGGAAGGAGAGAAGCCTTTATCCATCGCCGTTAAGGAATTATACGATTCTAAGATTAAGATTCTTCCAGGAGATGAAGAGAATATGGAAGATGAAGAACATCTTTCCAGTGAAGAGTTTGAAGAATTAGGAGAAGTTGATCCGGCATTTACAAATGTGGAGTAAGAGGGAGGCAGACACCAGTATGCGGGGTCTGCCTTTTTATGTAAAGAGGGAGGCTTTTGCCAGGGCAGATACCAGACAAAGAGTAGCATACATTTTATCAGCGGTACTGGTAATTACTATGTTGTGTGTGATTTTTCGGTTTTCTGCCGCGGATGCCGCACATTCCTCACATTTAAGCGAGGGGGTATGTATCCGATTAGTCCGTGAATTAAACTCGGTTTTTCCAGAACAGTTTCCAAAAGAGAAGCTGGTGAAAGTGGCAGAAGCAATCGAGTATCCGATAAGAAAATGCGCGCATTTTACAGAATATGCAGTGCTTGGTATTACGGTGAATCTCTATTTGTGGATGTGTTATCGAATGGAGATGCTTTTGAGCAGAAAGAAAAAAGCAAAAGATATACAACGGACAGAGGAAAAATTACAAAAAACTGTAAAACAGAAAGCTGTAGTACAGGAGAATGTACTGCCGGAAATAAGAAATATCAAAGAGAAAGTTACAGCACGGGAATCAGCAACACAGGAAACAGAAATTGCCAGACAGACAGTAGAAAACACTGAACAAAAGATGGAGCTATCCATCTGGAATTTCATCATAAGGGCAGAAATCTTTTGCGCCTTATATGCCTGCAGTGATGAGTTTCATCAGTACTTTGTGCCGGGAAGAAGCTGCAAGTTCTTTGATGTCTGTGTGGACAGTACCGGCACATTTTTCGGTGCATTGCTGTTCTGGGGAATTTTTCATCTGCGAGAACAAAAAAGAGAACGAAAAAGACAGGAAATTTCTAAAAAGAGTAAAAGTTGACGCTTTTTTAGAAAACAGCTACAATAAAAAAACATAGAATTCTGCATTTGAAGGGAGGAATTGGAATGAAGTGTAGTCAGTTATTAGAACATTTAGAATATACATGTTTACAGGGAAGTACCGATGTAAAGGTTACTGCGGTAGTGAACGATTCAAGAAAGATAGAAGAAGGATGCCTTTTCTTATGTATTAAGGGAGCAGCTTTTGATGGACATAAGTTTGCAGCAGAGGCTGCTGAAAAGGGAGCCGCTGTTTTAGTCGTAGAGGATGAAGTAGAGGTACCGGACAGTGTGACTGTCATTAAGGTAGACAACACCCGCTATGCGATGGCATTGATTTCTGCCGCATGGTTTGGTTATCCAGCAGAGGAGCTTACCACAATCGCTGTTACCGGAACAAAGGGCAAGACAACAACAACCTATATGGTGAAGTCTCTCTTAGAGGAGGCCGGACATAAGGTTGGGGTGATCGGAACAATCGAGGTTGTGATCGGACAGGAACATATCCCAGTGAATAACACAACACCGGAATCTTATGACATCCACAGCTATTTCAGAAAGATGGCAGAGGAAGACTGTGACGTTGTTGTTATGGAAGCGTCCTCTCAGGGATTTAAGCTTGACAGAACTGCTGGAATTATGTTTGATTACGGCTTATTTACGAACCTTTCTCCAGACCATATCGGACCGAACGAGCATAAGGACTTTGCAGAATACCTTTCCTGCAAGGCAAAGTTATTTAACCAGTGCCGCTATGGTTATGCGAATATTGATGATGAGCATTTTGCAGAGATTACAAAGAATGCGACCTGTCCGATTGAGACATTTGGTTTAAATGAAAACGCAGATTTAGTAGCGTATGATGTGGAACTGACAAGAGACAGAGACTTCCTCGGCGTAGACTTTGGTTTAAAGGGAACCTGCGAAGGTAAGATTTCCTGTGGTGTGCCGGGAACATTTAACGTACATAATGCGTTAGGTGCGATCAGTATTGCCGGTCATATGGGTGTTACCGTAGAGCAGATGAACAAGGCACTCCGCCACTTCAGCGTAAAGGGAAGAGTACAGATTGTTCCGACAGGATATGACTATACATTAATTATTGACTACGCACATAATGCCGTAGCCTTAGAGAGTATTTTAAATACATTACGAGCTTATGATCCACCAAGATTAATCAGTTTATTTGGCTGTGGTGGTAACCGTTCCAAACTCCGCCGTTATGAGATGGGTGAGGTATCTGGAAAGCTTGCGGACTTTACGATTATTACTTCCGATAACCCAAGATTTGAAGAGCCACAGGCAATCATTGATGATATTTTAATTGGAATGAAGAAGACAGACGGAGAATATATTTCTATTATTGACCGTCATGAGGCAATCTCTTACGCTATGCATCACGCACAGCCAGGAGACATCGTTGTTCTCGCCGGAAAAGGACATGAGACCTATCAGGAGATTGAAGGCAAGAAGTATCATATGAGCGAAGAAGAAATCGTTCAGGATGTTTTAGATGGCAAATATTAAAGAAAAGGAAGGATTATGGGAGACAGTAATACAAGATATGCTGATATAATCATTGATATTTCCCATGAGGCACTCGACAGGGTATTCCAGTACAGGGTGCCTCTTTCCTTATGGAAAGAAGTGCGGCCAGGCAGCAGAGTTTTTGTTCCGTTTGGAAGAGGAAACCGGGAGACGGAGGGCTATGTTGTCGCGATTCGCCCGGAAGCAGATTATGAAGAAAGTAAGATTAAAGAAATTCTCCGGGTAAATACAGAGGGAGTTTCTGTGGAGTCAGAACTTATCAAGGTTGCTTCTTTCTTAAAAGAACAATATGGTTCCACGATGATACAGGCCCTTCGCACTGTGCTTCCGGTAAAAGCAAAAATGAAACCCAAAGAAGAAGTATTTATTACTCTTTCTGCAGATATAGAAGCTGCACAGAAGCTTCTTGCCGAATGGGAGCAGAAGCATTATGTGGCGAGGGCAAGATTTCTTTTCCTGTTAATAGAAAAGGGAAGAATCACGAAGGAAGAAGCGGTAAAAGGCTGTAACTTTCCGCTAAAAGAGATACGAAGACTCGCAGAGCAGGGCATTGTAAAGTTAGAGTCAAGGATTAAGTACAGGAATCCATTCCCAGAGCTTACAAAGAGAAGTACAGGATGGCCGCTCAATGAAGAACAGCAGGCGGTCGCAGACAACTTTCAGAAAGAATATGACAATGGAAAGCGGGGGACTTATCTCCTTTACGGTGTGACGGGAAGTGGAAAGACAGAAGTGTATCTTGCACTAATTGAACAGGTACTTGCAAAGAAAAAGCAAGTAATTGTACTGATTCCAGAGATTTCGTTAACGTATCAGACGGTGAGACGTTTTTATGAACGGTTTGGAGAGCGGATTGCTGTCATTAATTCGAGAATGTCAAAGGGAGAAAAGTCCGATGCCTGTGGGCGGATAAGGGCAGGAGAAGCCGATGTGATTATCGGGGCACGCTCCGCACTGTTTGCTCCGACGGAGAGACTTGGACTGATTATCATTGACGAGGAACATGATGGAGCGTATAAGAGTGATACTTCTCCGAAATATCATGCAAGAGAAACGGCAGTTTACCGGGCAGGTCTTTGCGGGGCAAGTGTTGTCTTAGGTTCAGCAACTCCTTCAGTGGAGGCGTATGCAAGAGCATTAAGTGGAGAATATAAACTGTGGACCCTGAAAAAGCGAGCGGGAAATGCGATGCTTCCAACTACGCAGATTATTGACCTGAGGGAAGAATTTAAAAAAGGAAACCGCTCGATTTTCAGCGGGGAATTACACAAAAAAATAGAAGAACGTCTGGCAAAAAAGGAACAGATTATGCTATTTTTAAATCGGCGTGGTTTTGCAGGATTTGTTTCCTGTCGTGCCTGTGGACAGGTTATCAAGTGCCCACACTGTGATGTGACACTTACTTACCATAGGAATGGAAAGCTGCGCTGCCATTATTGTGGTTATGAAGAAACTTTTATAAAGCAGTGTCCGATTTGCAAAAGCTCACATGTAGCCGCATTTGGTCTTGGAACAGAAAAGGTAGAGGCGGCACTCCATGCAGAGTTTCCGACAGCCAGAGTGCTCCGTATGGATATGGATACGACAAGAAGAAAGCATGCCCATGAGGAGATGCTTGCCGCATTTTCTAAGGGTGAGGCAGATATTCTTTTAGGAACACAGATGATCGTAAAGGGGCATGATTATGCTAATGTAACGCTGGTAGGGATTCTAGCGGCGGATTTATCCCTTCATGAACAGGATTTCCGAAGT
>OGOI01000456.1_pt1 | contig 36041 bp, 46 predicted proteins | sample 1552631 | NCBI WGS metagenome assembly OGOI01 (sample SAMEA2580204, study PRJEB22360) | human gut metagenome | biome: human gut; feature: human-associated habitat; material: faeces | place: Denmark | collected 2008/2010 | reverse complement strand
TAATCCTCGACGATTTTTTCCAGCTCCTCGGCGCGGTAAATATCATTGTCGCATTTTGCCGGGTGATAATTTTTATCGCGCTTAAGTCTGGCCGCGCAACCGTAATCCCGGTAACGGTAATGCTTGGTGTGCGTACCGTCCGGCTTTTTAGTGTAACGCTCATACATTTTGCCGACGTATCGGTTTCCGCACCTTCCGCAAATCAGAAGTCCGGTTAACAAATAGGGCGAGCTGTCCGAAAGCCGTTTAGTACGGTTTCTGTCAACTTGCGCCTGCGCCTGGAGAAAAAGCTCGTAAGAAATAATCGCTTCGAAATTAGTCCCTTTTGTAAGTTCTCCGCCGCGGTAACGGAAATAGCCGGCGTACAGCGGCCTTTCGATTATAGGCTTGCAGCACATTTGATTGTTGAAATATTTAACGTCCGGATAGGCTTCGCGGCAATAATCGTATAGCTTTCTGAAGGTATAACCGTGATTAACGTATAAATCGAATATCTTGCGTATAATCTCGGCTTCGGATTCCTCAATGAGGAGACGGTCGTTTTTCTTATCGTGCCGGTATCCGAAAGGGCAGCGCGTTCCGGGACATGTATATTTGCCGTCTTTGGCCCTTGCGATTTTGCCCATTTCCATGCGCTCTACAATAGTTTCGCGCTCAAGTTCGGCAAAAGTAGCCATCATTTTTAATGCCGCGCGGCCGAAAGGAGAGGCTAGATCGAAGTTTTCCGAAAGCGAATAAAGAGTTACGTTACATTTATCAAAGGTTTCGACAAGTTCTAATACGTCCTTGACATGGCGTGAAAGACGGTCAAGCTTATATACCAGCACGGTATTTATCTTGCCGTGCTGAATATCGTTCAGCATTCGCTCCATATTCGGGCGTAATAAATCTTTGCCGGAAAAGCCCTCGTCGGAATACGTATCGACGACAGCATACCCTTGCGCACTTGCGTAGTGCAGTAATTTATCCTTTTGCTCGCCTATGGAATATCCGTCGGTCGCTTGTTCCATCGTGCTGACTTAGACGCGAGTATAGATAGCTGCTCTAATACTCGACATAAGGCATCACCCCCTTTTTGTGGTTTAAGAGTAAAATAACAAGGCTCTCAAACTCAAACTCAAACTCATTTGCGCTGTTGTCCGAGATAATCTAAAAGAGCACACTCCAACAGTTGAGAATAGTTTATACCGCTTTGTTCTGCAAGCTCTTTAAGCCATGCGGGTATCGTGCAATTCGTTTTAACTCGCCGATTATCGATTTCATTTTTGACTAAATCAGGAAAAACCGTTATCGGAGAAACCAAATATCCCGCCGCCGTTTCTTCGTCGATAACAGGATTTGCCGACGGTGTGGGGATTTCGTCACCGGCTTTTTCAAGTCCGTAAATGTGTAATGCGAGCGCGTCTGCTGCCTCTTTTTGTGCCGTCTCAAACGTATCACCATAGCTCGTACAGCCGAGCAAATCGGGAAAATAAACGCCGTAACCTGTACCGCTTGGCTCGAATACCGCTAAATATGTTACTTTACGCATAATGTGAACCTCCTCATTTTAATTGTGCTTGTTTGAGTATGCTATTTAACGTCCCTTTTGGTATGTCGCCCGAATGGTTTGCGACGGTCACCTTGCCTTTCTTTGTCGGATGCGTTAATTGTATGTGACTGCCCTTTGTGTATGGTACTTCGCGCCATCCATCAGCATGTAAGATTTTTAAAATTTCTTTGACCGTCATTTCTGTGCTCCTCTTTTACATTACTATTATACGCCTATTTCATGCGCACGTCAAGTCTTTAGTCAAAGTTTTTATATTTTTTCAAAGAAAAACGCCTTACAAACTCAAGACGCTTTTTCTTGTTGTCAACGAAGAATCAGTTAGAATGAAATAATAAGACTTCCAAACAAATAATTATTTTTTATAATTGCTAGATAGGGTACTTTTAATAAATATTTAAAAATCGTATAAAGTATTCAATTTTTTATTCAATATAAAATTTTTGATAAAATTGCAAGAAAAAAATGTAAAAATTTTACTCTATCAGTTGGAATTTGACGAAATATATTGTATAATGTAAATACACCTCGATAGCTATTAAAGTGAATAAAGTATAAAAGGAGGAAAAATGGATTTTCTCTATTATTTTATTGCGGCATTGTTGGAAGACTTAGAGTACGAGGATGGAGAAAAGCTACTTGAGATTATTGAGAAATATCTCGATAATATTAAGTAAATCGTCAGTTTGCTGAGGAGTTAAATTTTTAAATTTTTCTAAAGATAAATTATGAGAGCGCATTCTTTCAGCTATAGCAGTGGGTAAGTCTGTCGAAATAAAATCGGCAGACTTATTTTTTATATGCGTATTAACAATATTTTCGTAAGCATTGGGGATTTCAGTCCTGCCTAATAGATAATCAACGGAAACGTCGAAATAGTCGGCAAGCTTGTTGAGTGTGGCTATATCGGGTTCGCGTTGCCCTAATTCGTAATTGCCGTAAGCAGATACAGTAATACCTAAATATTTAGCTATATCCGTTTGTGTTTGTTTCAGTGCTTTTCTTAATGGTTTCAAAGTTTTCATGATATTTCACCTTAAAACATTTTAACATAAAGTGCAAATAAATTCAACAAAATGGCTAAAAATAGTTGACAATAGACAAAATGTGTGATAAAATATGATTAAGTTAGACGAAATGGCTAACTAATATAAAAAGGCAGGTAAAGGAATGGACGAAGAAATGCAAGACAAGACGCTCGAACGGATAATCGAGTATCTGACCACAAAAGGTTGGACGGATAAGGAAATCATTGAGATGCTTACATATTTAGCAAAAACGTAAAAAGGTAAAAAGGTAAAAAAGAAAAGCCGTCCGACGGAAATGCAAAAAGCGTAGGACGGCGATAAGGGAAGAGGGGCGAACAACCTGCCTAAGCCCCTCCGTTCCTATTATTATAGAGCAGAGGCAGGAAAAAGTCAAGGAGGTATAATGAATTTTAAAGAACTGTTAAAGTCAAACGATATGACTTGTGCACGTTTAGCGCGAAAATTAGGTGTTTCGCGTTCGCTTGTAGGATTTTGGGCGTCAGGTAAGTGTAAGCCTAGTTTAACGCAAATTCCGAAATTAGCAGATATACTATCGGTCGGAATCGACGAGTTGGTAAATTATTTTTCAGGAAACGGAAGTTTGTAAAATAGAAATCAAAATCGTCTGTCACCGCTTTCGTACATGTTTGAGAGCCTAGTTATTTTATAAAACTCTTAAACAAGAGGGTATTTAAAATGGAAATCAAAATCGTTTGAGAGCCTTGTTATTTTGTAAAACCTCAAACATGTACGAAAGCGGTGACAGCGCGAAACATAAAGGCATATAAAGACATAAGCAGAGGTGCGACATGGTATATAAACCGCATAATTTTGAAGTCACTATGGTAACGGCGGACGGGACAATCTTTAAAGGCGAGGATTGGATGAAAGAGCCGCAGGTTTTTACATACGAAAAGAACAAGGAATTATGCGACGATTATGCGCGTAAAGTGGATCCTGCTTATAGAGCTAAAGAGCGCGCCGTCAAGCGTTTCGAGCGCATAGAAGAGCGCCGCCGCGAGCTTTTGGAGCAGCGTGAAAAAATCGATAGAGAGCTTATAAAGTTTTAGAGCCTTGTTATTTTGTAAAACTCTTATATAAAAAGGAGAATGGACATGAAGAAAATCGTAATACGGGAGGAAAAAGACGGAGTAAGTATAAGCGGAAACGTAAGCGGCAGTATGCCGGAATGTTTAGGCTTTTATGCCGACGCATACGCCGCGTTGGACAAGCTGATTAAGGATTTTATCAAGAAGACGGCGAAGCCCGGGAAATCGGATGAGGCTGAAACTTACTTTTTTGACGTGATAGAAAAGAACCGTAAAGAGGAGTGTTAGCATGTATATAGTAACGGTAATACGGGACGAGGGATTGAGACGGTACGGATATTCGGACAAGGAAACGGCGATCAGGCGAGCATATGAATTTGCAGAAGGAAGCTTTAAGGTGTTAGTAGATACGCTGTCGGGGTTTGTGAGAGACGCAAACGGGTTGAGCGCAAGGATGGACAAGCAATGAAGAAATATGAATTAACAGATATTACGATAGAACAAACAGGAATAACTCTTTATCGAATACGCGCAGTAAGGGCAATAAAAGCATTCGGCGTAAAAAAAGGCGATTTAGGCGGGTACGTAGAAAATGAGGAAAATTTAAGTCAATCCGACAACGCGTGGGTATCAGGCAACGCGAGTGTATCAGGCGACGCGAGGGTATCAGGCAACGCGTGGGTATATGGCAACGCGAGTGTATCCGGTGACGCGAGGGTATGCGGCAACGCGAGGGTATCAGGCAACGCGAGGGTATGCGGTGACGCAGATATTATATGGTGCTCTAAAATCGGCTCAAGGCTTGATACTACAACAGCATTTATTGAAAAAGATGGGGGAGTAAAAATAGTATGCGGGTGTTTTTGCGGCATGCTTAATGAGTTTGAAAAAAAGGTTGAAGAAACGCATGGTGATAATATCTACGGAAAAGAGTATAAGGCCTTTATAGATCTGATTAAAATTCATTTTGGCAAGGTTTGAGAAAAACGCGGATTATGCAGCCGGAAGGATAAAAGCCTATGGGTTGAAGGAGGTAAGGACGTGACGTTGAGGGAATTAAGAAAAACAGCAGGGCTGACGGCCGCTGCTGTAGCTGAAAAGTTAGGGGTAAATAAACAAACTATTTATCATTATGAATGGGGTAACAGAGAAATAAGTCTTGAAAAGGTTATAGTCTTAGCAAAAATATATGACGTAACCATTGAGGAAATTGTTTACGCTCAACTTAATAGTCGTCAGAGCGACCGATAAGATAATCGGAACTTACATTAAACAGATCGCAAAGCTTACGCAGAACATCTAAGGACGGTTCTCTATCTCCCCATTCATAATGATTATAGGCCATTGGACTTAATCCAATGGAAATGGAAACATCTTTTATTGTCAAACCTGCTGCTGTTCTAATTTCTCGCAATCTTGTACCTAGTATATTTTCTATCATAGTAATAAACCTCTTAAATATTATAACCAAAATGGTTGCAAAATGATTGACAACAACCAAAATGGTTGTTATAATGGTAACATAAACAACCAAAATGGTTGTTATGGCAATTAAAAGGAGAATTAAAGGTATGTACAAGAATGAAAAAGAGAAAGTGGCGGCGAAAATAGCGAGGAGATACGCCAACGGGGCATGGAAATGGACGGGAGAGGAGTTTTTGAGCGCGTGGGGAGAAAGAATAGGCGAAACGTATGTACCAACGTATATCAGTTGGAGATACAGAAAACTACGTGCAACGGTCAACGCGGAGCAGTACGGCATGGGTAGAGAGATAAAAGAGTTTGAGGGGGACGACGCGTTTAGGGAGTGTTTCAACTGGATAGCGGAGGAGACGATGAGAGTAGCAGAAATGGTAAACGCAAGAGTTGAACCGTATAAAAGCGGAAAACAGGAATATGAGTTAGCATTAAGGGGTGGTTTGAGAGCCTAGTTATTTGTAACTCTTAGACAAAAAGAAGAGCGAAACTATTTAAAAGGAGTTAGAGATATGTACGAAGTAGTATTGGAAACACAAAGAATAAAGGTAAAGGATTTCGACGCGGCAGCGGAATTATGCGCGGCATTGGACAAGCTGGGAGTGGAAGTGGAATATATGGACGAGGAAGAGGAAAGCGAAGAGGCGGTAGAAGAAAACAGCAATATGTATATGGGATACCGTATAAAAGTTTAAGAGCCTAGTTATTTTGTAAAATTCTTAAACAAAAAAGGAGAAAAAGATATGAAAACCACCACAGAAACGATTTATACTTGTGAAAAGTGCGGCAATACGTTTTTCTTTGAAGACGCATGCAGAGCGCACGAGCAAGAATGCGACGGGGTAGCGCGAGGAAGACGCTTAGCGAATGAACTGACGAGCGTATTGAAGCGAATTAAATTTGATGAAAACATGGACGTTCAAACGCCGGAGGGGAATAGCGCGCTCGAAGCAGTGTACGATAAAGAAACGCGGAAGATCGTCATAATAAGCTTTTAGGAAAGGAGCGGAAGCATGGGAAATTATTTTGAAGAATTAAATGCGGTAAACGTAAACGACAAAACGGAACAGAAGAACGGACTGACGTATTTAGCGTGGGCATACGCATGGGGAGAAATAAAAAAGAGATACCCGGAGGCGAGCTATGTAATTTATGAGAACGCGCAAGGGTGGAATTATCATACGGACGGACGCACGTGCTGGGTGAAAACGGGGGTAAGCATAGAAGGCATCGAGCATATAGAGGAGCTGCCGGTCATGAATAACAGAAACCAGTCGATACCGTTAGAAAACGTGACGAGCTGCGACGTGAATAAGGCGATACAAAGAAGTCTGACCAAAGCGTGCGCGCGGCACGGGTTGGGATTATATATCTATGCGGGCGAGGATTTACCGGAAAACGAAAAGGAAGAGGAAGAAAATATCCCGATTCCCGCGCAGAAAACAGCGGAGGAAAGGTCGGTAGCAAGCGATGTGAGGATAGCGGAGAGCGGAAGGAAACTGACGGTAAAACAGCATCAGCTGGCGAGCAAGTGTCCCAACGACAGGATAATAATGTTTATGAATGCAATACCTGCAAAGAGCTATGACGAGCTGACGGAGCAGCAATACAGCGATCTGATAGCAATGGTAAAGGCGTATAAGCCGGCTAAGGACTAAGCAATGGAAATAATCGACGGCAGAATTACGGACTATGACGAGCGCGGAGAAATGGTAATAAGGGCGCATTACGAAAATATCTCCGCGCTGGCGCGATGCGGATATAAGGAATGTCGGATAGTATTACAGGACAGTCGGAGAATAACGAACGAGCAGAGAAGAAGAGCATATGCGCTGCTGGAGGAAATAACGGAGTACATGGGAGAAATGCCGGAATATGTAAAAAGACTGTTTAAGCTGAAATACATACATGACGAGTTAAAGGGAATGGCAGAGGGGATATTCAGTTTATCCGACTGCGACGTGACGCTGGCGAGGGACTTTATAACATATCTGACGGACTTTATATTGGCGCATGAGATACCGACGCGGGTACCGCTGAGAGAACTGTGCGAGGACGTGGAAAAATATGTATATTCCTGTCTTATGCACAAAAGGTGCGCGGTGTGCGGAAGAAAAGCGGAGCTGCATCACGTGGACGCGGTGGGAATGGGGAGAGACAGAACGGAAATAGAGCACGAGGGGATGAGAGCGCTGCCGCTATGCCGCGAGCACCATACGGAAGCGCATATGTCCGGCAAGAGCGAGTTTTTGGAAAAGTACCATTTACAGGCAGTTAAGCTGGATAAAGAGCTTTGCGGAAAGTGGCGACTTAAGGCAAAAAACAAGGAGGCCGCGGAATGATACATAACGAAGAAAAACTGAATAAGCTGGTGCGAGTAATGAGAATAAAAAAGGTGACGAAGGAGGAGGTGATGAGTATGTTCGGAACGAATGAAAGGACGGCGAGGGATATGCTGCACGAGGTAGCGCTGAAGTGTCCGGTAATATCGGTATCGAACGAAAGAGGGTACAGGATAGCAAACAGGGGTTCGCCGGAGGATATACGAGCGGCAAGGCACGCGTATAACGAGAACAGAAAACGAGCGGACGAAATATTGAAAAGGAATAGTCCGCTGGCGCAGGTGCTGGGTATAGAACCAAAGGAGTAAAGCATGGGGAAACGCGGAGTAAAAAATATTCCGCTTCCTGTTGACGATGAGGATGAAATAAAGCTGATAGAAGCAGAATACGGGCTAAAGGGCTGGGCGACAGTACGAAAGTTACAGCAGTTTATCGGCGAACACGGTTATTATGTAAAATGGGATATAGACACGCAGCTCTTGTTTATACGCGAGAAATGCTTATCCGCGGTAGGTCGGAGTGCGGTGTCCGAAATTGTAGCATGTGCGTTAAGGCGTGGAGTATTCGATGCGGCAATGTTTGAAAAGCAGCAGATATTGACAAGTACCCGCCTACAAGAAACGTTCCTGATAACGTACAAGCGAAGTAAAGAGATAGTATTTGATAAAAACTATGCTCTGCCTGTTGTGTACGATTTTATCCAGAATGTCAACAAAAGCGAAAAAAGTGTAAACATAATTTTAAAAAATGCAGACAAAGCCGACTCTAATAGTATAGTAGAAGATAGTATAGTATCAGATAGTAGTAGCGCTTTTCTACTGACAGAAGAGGAATACAAGGAGCTATGCGTGTCAATAGGCAAGAGCGACTGCGACTACTATATAGAACGAGTAAAGGCGTTTAAGAACAAACATCCTGAAGCGAAGTTTTCGACGAAGGCGCTTATATTAAAAATGCAGCGAGAGGACAAAGCGAAGGAGTTAAGCAAGGTACAGAACAAGAGCGTAAAAACATATACTACGGAGGCGCTGAACGCCAAGTTTGACAGTTTTAATTACGAGGACCTGTAATGGATTATAAAAAAGGAGATATAAATGAATAAGTGCATAATAATAGGACGGATGACGAAGGACGCGGAGATATATACGACAAGCGGCGGAGTAACATATACGCAGTTTGTTCTGGCGGTACAAAGGAATTATGCGGACGCGAGCGGGGAAAAGCAAGCGGACTTTATAAACTGTACGGCATGGCGAGGGTTGGCGGAGAATATAGCGAAATACACGAAGAAGGGAGACAAGCTGGCAGTGGTGGGAGAGATACAGACTCGAAGCTACACGGATAAGGAAGGGCGCAATAGAACGGCGACAGGCATAATAGTGCAGGAGGTAGAATTTTTGGGGAATAAACAGGTGTCGGAGGACAAGCCCGGAGAGACGGCGTACAAGCCGCAGAAGGAAGGAGTATCTCTCGATACTTTGAAACCTATATCGGTAGCTGACGACGATTTGCCGTTTTAAGGAGCAAATATGATGAGTGAAGAGGAAATAAAGTTATTGCAAGAAAAATTGGATTTTGTAATTTCAGAAGCCGATAGTTTAAGAAAGTCGTTTTTTGCTCAAAAAGCTAAGATTCGAGAACTTTATGCGCAAATAGCAAAGTATGAAGCTAAGGAAAATAACGATACACAAAGAGCTATAAAAGCTGCGAAGTTTGAGGCAGAAAAGTTAACGGCTGAACGTCTTTGTGATGTTTTTGACGATACTTTTGGTTTTCATGCATATGAAATAACTGACAGGATTCGTAGTACTTATAAAATTCCAACAAAGTATGGATATTAAGGAGCAAATATGAAATGCGAGTGCGGAGAAGAGCTAGGGTATGCGGTAACGCCGTTTATGGCGACGGAAAAGAGAGTATGCCCAGGATGTAAGAAAGTGCATTATATAGAGGACAAGCCTATAGACTGGGCAAGAGTATTCAAAGAAGGGCGAAGAAATGAACAAAAAGCAACAGATAGAAGAGATGACAATAATAATCAATGAGTTATATTGGGTGTATGATACGGAGGAGAAAGATATAGCCGAAGCTCTTTATGCAGCAGGATACCGAAAGGGGGATGAGGTAAAGCGAGAAGCGATAAAAGAGTTTGCAAAAAGGCTGGAATCGGAAGCGGTAGAAAGTAGCGATATGTATACTTGCGGTATGGCAGTTACTGTAAGCGCTATTGAAAAACTTGTAAAGGAGTATTTGGGATGAGGGAAAAAGCGAGAGACATTTTAGAAGAATTTGCGCGCTGTTACAGCGAAGTTGATCTGAAACGTCTTACAAATATTTTGAATGAAATCGCAAAGGGAACGGCGCTTGAGATATACGAGCTGATGACGGGTGAATTTGAGCCGTATATTGACGGAAGCATAGCAAAGGAAATTGTAGAGAGATTCGGAGTGGAGATTGAAAAATGAAGCTATGGCAATACATACTTTTTGCAGGGATATTTATAATCCCGATAGCGATAGCCTATGTCATAGCGCATTTTGACGACAGAGACTAAGGGGGATACTATGACGTTTGAAGAGGCAAAAGAAAAATTAAAGCGTATACGATATTTGAAAAACAAGGCGCGCGATATAGTTGCAGATATAAATGAGTGTAAGAATAATAAAGCGGCATTATCGTTGAAGTCTGGTTTAGATGGAATGGAGCAAGTTGATGGAGGTAAGTTAAATAGTATTGAAGAACGTATATTATTGCTTATGGAAAAGCAACAACTACGTTTAGAAAAGCTATTGGACGAAATTATGTATGAAGAAGATAAGCTAAATGAAGCGGTACATTTATTGACGGAGACAGAACATGATATTATTGTAGGATATTATATGCGGGATAAATCTCATAAACGGCTTGCGCGAGAATTGCATTACAGTGAAGGACATATTAAATATTTAAAACGCAAGGCTTTAGAGAAAATAGCTAATAAAATATAAGTTGTTACTTTTATTACTTTTTCATGTGTTATAATGATATTGTAAAAATTGTAGCATGTCTTATCTCCTGGTGAAGAAACGTGATCATATTAAATAGATCGCGTTTTTTCAATATAAGGTAAAGGAGTGAAAAATTTGGCTAATCAACAGAATTTAAAACAATTAAGCCCGAGTGAAGCCCGAGAACAGGGCAGAAAAGGTGGTAAAGCGTCGGCAGAATCGAGAAGACGTAAAAAATCATTGAAAGAGGCTGCTCTTGCAATATTAGAAGTTGTGAGGAATAATCCTGATACAGGAGAGCAGGAGAATGGTTTTGAAGCTGTAGCCGCAGCGTTATTTCTGAAAGCTTCTGCGGGCGATATATCTGCAATAAACAGCTTACGAGATTTAATAGGAGAAAAACCGACTGATAAGGTGCAATTAGATGGGAACATAGAGGTAATATTCGATATTCCGCGTCCGAAGAAAGTGCGGACGAAAAAGGACGGTAATAAAATTGCAAATCAGGATAGCGTACACGCCCAATAAGAAACAAAAAATATTTCATTCATGCGCGGCGGATGAAGTAGTATACGGCGGAAGTAAAGGCGGCGGTAAAAGTTGTGCTCTTGTAATGGAATGCTTAGCGTATTGTCTTGAAAATAAGGGCGCTACCGCATATTTATTTCGTGAAACTTATGATGACTTAGAAGCGAATCTTGTTCAGGAATGGAAACAGAAAGTACCTAAGGAATTATATGAGTACAGTGAAAGCAAACATATTGCAAGTCTTAGAAATGGCTCCAGGGTTTTATTTAGATATATATCAAACGATGAAGATGCGGACGGCTATCAAGGGAGAAGTATAGATTTTATAGGAATAGATGAGTTAACAAAGCATAGTGAAAAAGCGGTACAGGTGCTGTTGTCGTGTTTACGCTCACCTAAAGGGTTTAAACCGTTGTTCAGAGGAACATGTAATCCCGGAGGGAAAGGTCATACTTGGGTGAAAAAAAGATATATAGAGGCTACGGGGCACGGTGCAAAACAATATCGTGATTGCGTAACCGGCAATAGTATTGCTTTTATTCCTGCCCAAGTATATGACAATGAAATACTGATGAAAAACGATCCGGCGTATGTCAGACGTTTGGAAAATTTACCTGATGCGCAGAAAAAAGCGTTTCTCTATGGAGATTGGGACATATTTGAAGGACAGTATTTCGGAGAGTTTAAGTATGAAGTGCACACTTGCGATCCGTTTCCAATTCCACAGAATTGGAGAATTTATCGAACTTTGGATTACGGTTTGGATATGCTGGCTTGCTACTGGATCGCTTGTGACAGCGGTAACAGCGTTTATGTATTCCGTGAATTTTGTCAAAGCGATTTACCTATTTCTACGGCGGCGGAAAAAATATTGGAGCGAACCGAAGAAGAAGTATGGTGTACGCTTGCGCCGCCTGATCTATGGAACCGCAGTCAGGAAACCGGTAAAAGCAAGGCGGTATTGTTTGATGAAGCCGGTTTAAGATTAGAGAAAAGCAATAATGACAGAGAGGCCGGTTGGCTTGCAATTAAAGAATTATTAAAGATCAGGAATGACGGTCAGCCTCGTCTTAAAATTTTCCGTAATTGCACAAAGTTGATTTCAGATTTACCGGCATTGCAGTACGATGATAAGCGGCCTACAGACACAGCTCATGAACCTCACGAAATAACGCATGCTCCGGATTCGCTTAGATATTTTGCTATTTATTGGACATATCCTGCTGTTAAAAAAATATTGTTAGAGGAGCATAAGCTACCGTGGGAATTGGACGGGGAAAAACAAAATCATGGTTTTGATTTTATGAAATTTTAGGAGTAAAAATGAAAAATAAAAAGAAGATAAGCGATGATTTATTGAAATTAAACGCACGTGTTGCCGCGCTGGAAAAAACAATTAAGGAGTTGAATACCGATAAGGGCAATGAACTACAAAAGCCGAGTGGAGAAGAACTATTGTTAGAGCTGTTGTATGGTGAAAATAGGGGCAAATAATGGACGAAAAAGTAACGAAACTTTATAAAGATTACAGTAGCGGCAGGGCATATCAGCAAAGCATGCGAATTGTTGAAACTGTTTCTGAAAATGTACGTTTTTATGAAGGGAAGCAGTGGGCGGAAAAAACGGAAAATACGCTTGCTATCCCGCGACCGGTGACTAATTATGTAAGGCTTATAGTAAGGAATAAAAAAGCCGGGATTTTATCAAGCAACGTAAAGCTGGCTTTTACATGCTCAAAAAACTCTGAATATGCTAATAAACTGACTCGATTTAATGATGCAATGGAAGCGGAAATGGATATGCAGAGATTGCGTGAGGATCTTGTTGAAAGCGGAATAGTTAAAGGAAGCGGTTTTTTGCATTATTACTGGGACGCGGACGCTGTGGGTGAAATCGGAGAATATAAGGGTGGCGTTCGCGCTGAAATTATAGATCCGCTGAATATATATTTTTCCAATCCTACAGAAACTGATGAGCAAAAGCAGAAATGGATCATCATTGTCTCTCGTATTGACGTTGATGCCGTAAAGTCTATGGCGGACAAATCTGTAAATAAAGACGATATTATTCCGGATAATCGTGATAATAACGATTATGACGAAAAGGAACAGGCGGACGGCGATCTGGTAACTGTTTATACAAGATATTTTCGCAAGGGCGGCGAAGTTTATTATGAACGCGCGACTAAATCAATTATGCTGCATAAACCGCGAGCGTTGACTCCTTCAATCGATAGTTTGGAAAATGACAGCTATAGATTGGACGAGGCGGAGAGTAGCAGTCCGGACAAATCAGAAAAAGCTATGGTTTTTGAATATAAAGCGAGGCTTTATCCGGTATTAGCATATAGGTATGAGAAACGCGAAAAATGTATTTATGGACTCTCCGAGGTGGAGGGTATAATTCCCAATCAGAAAATAATAAATTTGATGTCAAGTATGCATGCGTTGGCAGCGCAAAATACTGCTTGGGGAAAGTATATCGTGTCTGAAGGGGCATTGCGCGGGCAGGTAATAACAAACATTCCGGGACAGGTTTTGATTGATTACAGTCCTGGCAATGTGGCTGGTAACGGCATAAAACAGATGCAGGGACAACCTATATCGGATACGGCGCTTAAAATAGCCGATACCTTAGCTCAGACGACGAGAATTGTAACAGGAGCAAGCGAAACGGTTGCCGGCGAGGTAATGGGAGCCAATCAATCAGGCGAAGCTATAGCGCAGCTTCAGGCGCAAGCGCTTAAACCAATAGACGACCTTAAAGAAACATTTTGGCGGACGTGTGAAAGAGGAGGAAAGATAGTCGAACAGTTTTATAAGCTGTACTATGAAAATAAACCGTATAGTTATCTTGAAGAAGATGAGTGGCATGAGGATATTTTTAATGGCGCGGAGATACAGAACTTTGAATTTTCGGTAAAGGTAGAGGCTGGAGCCGGAAGTAAATGGAGCGAAGCAATAAGCGCTAATATTCTTGAAAGACTTATGTCTGCCGGACTTATAGATTTTTCGACTTATATCGAACTTTATCCGGATACGGCTATGCCCTTCAAATCTACTCTTAAACAAAAAATTGCGGAAAAGCAGCAGAGCGAAACTGCAATGTTAAAGTCACAATTTCAGCAGCAAAATATAGAGCTTGAAAAAACTAAGAAACAGATACAGCAGCTTATTGAATATATGCGGGAGCAGCAGTCAACTGTACAAAAAGCAGTCTTGCTTATTTCGAGGTTTGACGAAATGCAAAAGCAACTCGATGCCATAAAGATAGAATCGGCAACGAAAATATTAGCGCAAAACAGTGCGCTTAAGGTCATGGATAAAAAGGGAAAAGAAGTAACGCGCGATGCTAAGCTTATGGCGGAAGTATTAAATCGCCGTAATGCAGACCGAGGTGTTATCGCTGGTAAAGCGACACAATATATCCCAACGCAACAGGGTAAAAATGCGAAAATTCCCATGCAAGAGGGTAAAAATGCAAGTACAGGTACGGAGGTGTAATGGAAGAGGAAAAATTGACAGCGCAAACAAGCACGGAGAATGAATCGGTGCAGGTCGGAAACGCTGAACCCGACGAAGAAAAGCAGGTAGACGCATCGGAAAATGTTAGCGATGCGGAGTTTGCCGAATATACGGCAGACGCTGTAAACAATGGTTCTGGTGATGCCGAGCAAGTTCAGAAAGATTCCGGGCAGTCCGGAGAAGTAAATTCCGAGACAAACAAAAAAGAATTTGGTAAAGATTCTGAACAGGCGCGCATGAGGCGGGAACGCGACAAAAAAATTACCCTGGAGCGGGAAAGAAAGGCGGCTGAGGAAAAAGCGTATAGAAAAGGGCTAACGGATGCGGTTGGCGGCGTTAACCCTTATACAGGTGAAACCATTGAGGATGATGCCGATATTGACGAGTATATTTTGATGCGCGATATAGATAAAACCGGCGGCGATCCTATCAGTGATTATCATCGGTACGCTAAAGAGAAACGCAAGCAGCAAAGTAAACTAAGGACAGCGGAAATATCTGCGGAGAATAAGAAAAAGTGGTTTGAGGACGATAGAATAAAATTCCTTAAAGAATATCCCGACGTAGATATTGCTAAACTTGCACGGGACGGTAGTTTTCAGCTGTTTGCACGTGGGAGAATCGGCGTTTCGTCTATGAGTGAAATATATAGCGACTTTATATCGTTAAACGCTGAATTTGAGAGACAAGCGGAAAGAAAATTACAAATGGAGATGGCGAAATCAAAGGCCTCGCCCGGCTCGCTGTCTTCTTCGGAAACCGCTTCGATTAGTTACGGTGAAATGTCCGACGCGGATTTTGAACGTAAACTAAAAGCGGTATTAAGAGGCGAGGAAAAAATTTAAATTAAATAAGGAGTTAAAATTATGGCACAGACAGTAAATACAATCGGCACGTTAACAGCCGAAAACAGAGTTTTTTATGAGCGCGCTCTTTTGAAGCGTTTGCTTCCCACATTGCACGCGTATAACGACGCACAGAAATCGATTTTACCCAAGAACAGCGGAACGACCGTAAATTTCCGTAAATTCAGTTCGCTCGCTATTCCTACGTCGGCGCTTACCGAAGGCACTACGCCTAACGGAAAAAATCTGGCGGTAACCGCTATAACGGCCGAAGCAAAGCAGTATGGAGATTATGTCGTAATATCCGATCTTTTGGCTAAAACGGGAATCGATAAGGCGCTTACGGAGGGCTCTTTGCTTTGCGGAGAACAGGCGGCGCTGCTTATAGACAGCGTAATATTGGACGCTATGTATAAGACCACAAACGTCGTTTTTGCCGGCGATAAGGCAACCGGTACTATCACTGCTGCAGATACTCTTAAAGAAGCAGATATTATGAAAGTTGTCCTTAAGCTTAAAAATAAAAATGCGCGCAGGTTTGAGGACGGTTACTATCATGCGATAATAACGCCCGCACAAGCCTATAGTCTTATGGGAGAAACCGGGTGGATCGACGCCGCAAAATACGGCTCAATAAAAAAACTGCTTAAGGGGGAAGTCGGAGAACTTCACGGTGTGAGATTTATGGAATCTACCAACGCCAAAACAATTTTAAAGACCGACTCGGGCGCTCACGGCGCAGCCAGCGCAAAAATCGATACATCTGACGCGATAATTTACGGTGCCGATAGTTATGGTGTTGTGGATATGGAAAGCGGCGCCGGAAAGCCGGATATAATAACCAAAGATTTCGGTTCGTCCGGAACTGACGATCCGCTTAATCAACGCGCATCAGTAGGTTGGAAAAATCTTTTTACGGCAACCGTCTTGGATAATGACGCAATCATAAAAGTAACGTCTGCTATAGCTGCAGTTTAACGGTCAAGCGTGGAAACGGTTTTCCGTTTCCCGTTTATGCCTTTGAAAGTATGTGCCGTGCAACTCGGCAGAAAGGCAAAGGAGAATGTAAATTATGAAATTGGGAGATATCAAAGCCGAAGCGTTAAACTTAATGAGTATTATCGGATATATGGGTGCCGACAATACTAATATTGATACGTTTTATAATGACGATACGGCCAGAAGCTATCTCTACGCAATGAACGGTAGCTTGAACCGTGCTATGACGCGCTTGTATAACGAAGGCAAGCTGGGTAAAAAAGATGTTTTATTCAATAATACGGCTCTTAACGAGTCGGGCGAGTATGATTTGTCGTTACTGTCCGATTACGGTCGCGCCGACAGAGTTTTTATTCGAGATGAAAACGGCGGAGAACGGCCGATAAATTTTATTGTTGAGTCAAACAAAATAAAACTCAGACGCTTTATAAACCCAAAACTCAGTTATAGACTTACATACTATAAGAAAGCTCCGTATATAACGTATGATACGCCGAATAGCGCCGAGCTTGATATTGCGGATGAAATCGGACATATTTTACCGTATTTTATTAAAGGCGAACTTTATGCGGATGAGGAACCCGGCGCGGCGTCGGCAGCAATGAGTTATTTTGAGCAGTATTTATTTGCTATTTGTGAAGATAACGGACGGCAGGAATATGTGCAGCCTGTTTTATTTGTATAACTTTAATTGGAGTAAATAATGCGAATAAATGTACCTTCATTCGTTCAAACGGAACGAAAAAACAAGTTTATAGATGGATTTAAGGGCGTTGATTACTCTTCTTCGCCTGTTAACATTAAACCGTATCGCGCTGCGCAAATAAAAAACTTAGTTTTGACTGACGGAGTTTTGCATAAACGAAACGGTTGGGAGGAGTTTTTTTGTCCGCCTTACGAAACGGAAAATATAGTTGACGTTATTTCGGCGTTCGACGGATTATTCATAGCTACTTTTGCGGTTCCTGATACTATACGGGTATATTATTTCAAAGACGGAGAAACGGAAACTCTATTGGAGACGACTTCGCTGAAACACGGAGGATTAACCGGAAGATTTGTAAAAAAAGAAAATGAAATTTATTTTTTGTCTAATTACGGCAAACTTTTTACCATTTACAGGCAAGGCGACGATATTTCCTTATCAGAAATCGTAAGCGCTTATACTCCGGTTGTTTCTATCAATGGAGGCCCTGGAGAGGAAAATAAGCGGGAAAGACTGGACGATATAAATTTATTGGATGTAAGAGAAATTACTTATAATTTTGTAATGGGAGAAATTGTTGAATATGTATCTCCGGTCATGGAAAAATTACATTACAACTCGTCAACCGATTACAGTAAAAATTACGGACTTTACAATGAAATAGGTTCCGCGCCTTTTGAACCCGCAGAGCTAATCGGCATAGAACTTACAAGCGATTTCTTTATTAGCTCTTTTAGAGAAGAGCTGGTAAGCGATCACTTTACCGTAACGCTAGAAATTGTGAATGACAATGGAAAAACTGTTAGCTGCGTGTCACGAAAAGTGCTTACCAATAATGTTGATCTTATACCGAAGCAAGTTTATATAAGCGATGTTGCAACTTTCAATAGAGCTAATTATTATGGCGGTCAGATGCTTAAGTTTCATGACGCTAATTGGTCGGATATAATCCCCGATACTGATTATGATGCTATCATAGCCAGAAATCCTAATAAAAATTTATATTATCTTTTTATGAACACAGCTGCCTTGCCTTACTTGCGTTCGCCGTATATGAGAGACGACGACGGTGTATTTCAGGATAATGCCGTCGTTTACGGATATGCGCGCGTGACCGCTGCGACTATGGAGCTTGCCGGGAAACTGGAAGAGGCTTATATTAACTGTATTTTCGGATCGGCGGCTAATGAAAACAGATTGTTTCTTGCAAAAGAAAATTATGTGTTTTATTCGGCGGTAAATGATTATACTTATTTCCCCGAAAGCAATGTGATTAAGTGCGGCAGCCCGGAAAGTCCCGTTACGGCTTTGTGTAAAATAGCGGACGGAACGCTGGGCGTCAGTAAGAGTATAAGCGACAGCGGCGATAAAAGTATTTATTATATAACGCCTATTTTAGTTAACAAAAAGGTGAACGATGAAAACGTGATAGAGACAGAAAGCTTTATTTCTAAAGCCGGAGCAACCGGTTACGGCGCTGTTAATGACAGATGTATGCTTAACTTTAGCGACGATTATGTATTTTTAGCTGATGAGGGCTTGTTTGGCATAGTTACGCAACAAAATATTTCTTCAGATGTCAGGTTTATGCGGGAGCGAAGCGGCACTATAAATCCTGAATTGATGAATGCGGATTTAAGTGAAGCATGTTGTTTTTCCCATAAGAATAAATTATACATTTCTGACGGGAGCAAAACTTATGTTGCCGATGCCAGATATCGATATACCGAGGATAAAGATATGGACGACACGTTCAATTACGAATGGTTTGTCTGGGATATATGCGCGAAGGCTTTTTTTGTATTTGAAAATTCTTTATGTTATATTTCTGCGGAAAATAAGTTATGTAAATTGAGAAACGACAATATTTTTGCAGACGTTGTAAAAGTTTCTATTTCTGCTAATACGGTCGGAGTGAGCGTTGCGGATGGAACAGGAGGTTATGTAAGCGCCGTCAGTAGAAGTGCGTTGGATAAATTTGAACCGGGGGATTTATTGGATACGGCTACGGTAATAAGCGTCGATACGGAAAACAGCACAATTACTTTTAACAAACCCGTTACTTCGCAAGCAGCAATATTAAGTCAATTTCGAGCAGTAAAGGCATTTTGGGAAAGTCCGTATATTGATTTAGGCGCAAATTATTTACTCAAAACTTTAACGGGTATCGGCATCGGTTTAGAGCCGAATTACGAAAGTGAAGTTCAATTTAGTTATGCGGCATCGGTCGGAACCGATAAAGGCACCGGAGCCTATACGGTAGATGCGCCGACAAGAGGCGTTTTTAAGCTGGAAGATATAGGAAGCGGCGAAAACGCTGCGGAATTTGGGGACTTGAATTTTGGCAACATAGCGTTTACGGTAAACAGATTTGCTCAAAACAATGTTAAACGCGTAAAACTGAGGAATGCAAATTATGTAAGATTTGCATTTTTATCGAACACAAAGAGCGATTGCGCAGTTAACAATGTTATGTTTGAGTATAAGGTAATCAAGCCGTTGAGGGGCGTAAGATAATGAGCGTAAATAAAATCAGTGAGGAAGCCAGAGGAAAACTTCGCAACAGTTCCGTGCTGGGATTACCGGACAATCCTTCTGTAGCCGGAAAGACTGCCGCTGACGTTAAACGCGCAATGGTGGAATATGTAACCGGCGTATCGGAAAATGATGACGCGCTATCGGGTAAAACCAATATTGTAAAAGAAATTAATCGCATAGTAGCTGAAATAAACGAAGATTTGACAGAAGTAGCAAGAGAGTACGGAATTACTTATGCTGAGGTTAAGAAATTATTGCTGGCGCCGGATTATGCAAATGCCGGCAATGAAGCTACTGTTGAAAATCCGTCCAAAGTTAGTATCGGGCCCAACGGAAACTTTGTTTTTGAAAATTTACGCGGTGAGCGCGGCTATAAAGGCGATACGGGCGAAAAAGGAGAAAAAGGCGACGATATATACAGTTTTGCTTTATCTCAAGGAGATTTGCTGTTAGTAAAAGCAGATGCTTCCGATAATAACGTAAATTATCTTATAGACGAATTTGGAATCATGTCGATTAAAATCAATTATTAAAAAGGAGAATATTATGGCGACAACAACTGTTAATTTGGGGCGAGTAAAAGGCTCAATGTGGTACACGGGTACAGCCGATGATAACTCGGCCATAGCGGCCGCGCTTTCATCGGCCGGTTATATACCGTTGAAGCTTGATTTGTATTTAAATATTGAAAACGGCAATATATATCAATATGCGCCGGTTTCCGAGACGCTTACTTGGGTTTTGAAGGGTAACATAAAAGGCGTTGAGGGACAAGGTTTCAGTATTGCTAAAACTTATAATTCGATTAGCGCAATGAATGCGGGATTTGCAACTGACGGATTGCCCGAGGGTGCTTTTGTCATTATTGAAAACGGCAATGTTAACGATCCGGATAATGCAAAACTCTATGTTAAGGGCGCTGCGGCTTATGGTTTCATTACCGATATGTCGGGTTCACAGGGTATAAAAGGCGAGACGGGCGCTAAAGGCGAGCAGGGAGCTAAGGGCGAGCAGGGTGTGGGTATTTCCGCTGTGACTATTGATGGGGGAACAAACGTATCTGACGGCACATCTTACACTTTGACCATTCAAAAAACCGATAATTCGTCCGTGCCCGTTACTTTTATTGCTCCGCGTGGGATTAAGGGCGAAAACGGCGCTGACGGTATGGCGGCAAGCATTACTATCGGGACGGTAAATACGGGGGCGGCAGGCAGTACTGCTCAGGTTACAAACGGCGGCACGGCGACGGAAGCAGTATTAAATTTTATAATTCCGCGCGGAGATAAAGGCGAAACCGGCGACAAGGGTGCAACAGGTGATACGGGGCCGGCCGGCTCGGACGGCAAAACTCCAAGTTTATCGATAAATACAAGTGGAGAACTGATTGCAACTTTTGAATAAAGGAGTGTATATGTCTACAATCAATTTAGGAAGAGTACAGGGCGGCGGAGTTTTCGGTTCTACGTCTACTAGTTATACAAGTATTTTGAAATCGTCCGTTCAAAGCGGAAATATCGATCCGTTAGTTGGAGACACGATAATTAATGCAAACGGAGATATGTGCAGAATAACCGCTATAGCTGCCTCATCTTATAGTGTGACGAAATACGGAAGCGTAAGAGGGCCACAAGGCGAAAAGGGAGAAACCGGCGATATTTCTACTGCAGGAGTTGTAACGTTAAACACGGTTCAGTCGATAACTGCGCTTAAAGTATTTGATCAAACGCCTATTAAGATGATGTATGCCGGAGACGGTACGTATTTGCAACCTTTGCAAAAGTATAACTATGAGGGAGACGTATATGTTACAATTCCTCATAAAAACGGCACTTTGGCTATGGTCGGCGATATGGAATGCGGGACTGTAAGAAAAAGCGTAACTTCTACTGCTGACGCATTGGTTTATACGGGCTGTTCGGTAAGCGTCCCTGCCGGTAAAACCGTTATTGTGAGCGGGTCTTGCGAGTGGACGGCTTCAAACAGCAAAGAGATAGCTATTTGTACAAATAGTGATACGGGACAGGTGATATATACAATGGTTTGCGGCGCTTCGGTGTTCGGCTCGGTATCGTGTTGTACCAGGATATACCGCAATACGGGAAACAATGCGGTAACATTATATCTTATGGGCAAGTGGGTAAGCGCCGGAACTCAAAACGCTTGGCTGGATTATATCAGAATAGATTAGAGGAGGAGTATTTAATGATAACCTACGTTGTGACTAATAACGACATTATTGTTCTGGTCGATACCACAATACCCGATAATACTGCCGGCGGTGTAGTAATAGATATTCCGAAAGAGGAGTTAGACAAGATAGTGCCGGGTAAGTCGAAACTTATAGGCGAAAATGTAATTAACCCGAATAGGTATTATCTTGAATTATCCAATAACGTGATTGTCGGCTATTCAACGGAAGAGCAGGATGCGTTTAATACTCCGGTTTATTTGTTCTATGACGAAATCGCGCATTTAAAATTAGGATATTCCCAATACGTCAACGGTGAAGTCACCAGTCCCACGGATACTGAATATCAAGCACACCTAAACGAGTTAAGAAACACGCCAGAAAGCTTACAGTGGAAATACGAGGCGTATGTCGAACAGTTGATAAGAAAGAAATATACGGTTTCACAGGAATTGGCGATACTCCGGCAGCGGGACACAAAGCCCGAAGAATTTACGGCATACAATACATACGCCGAAGAGTGTAAGGCTCAGGCAAAGAAGGAATTTAATATTTCGGAGGAAGTTGTAAATGAAAACGGCAATTAAAATTTTATCGGTAGTATTTTTGGTCGGAGCCTCGGTGTGCTGCGTAATATTTAAAAATGAGCTTGAAAGCTTTTTGGGACAAGATATTAACAGCGTCGTATTGCCTTTGGTTACAAGCATAATAAGCGTATTCGCGGGATTGACTTTTATATTTTCTAAATTAAAGTCGGCTATAGGGACGCTTACGGATAAAGATATTAAAGTCGCAGATATTTACAGCAAGACGAACAAGATTTTTGAAGAGTTTAAGGCGGATTTCATGTCTATTAAAGCTGAGAACGAAGAGCTGCGCATTGCCATAGATCGGCTTATAAAAATAAAATCAAAAGCAAGCGACGCGGCTGTTTTGCTTGTGGGGCAAGATAACGCGGCTGTAAAAAACGGTACGGCGGCAAAAATTGCGGAGGTGCTTAACGATGAACAAAACGATTAAACTTGCGATTTTGCGCACCGGATCTTTTTTGTCGCAATTAGCGCCTATGGGAGTGTATGTCGGCATAAATTGGAGGAATATTGTAACAACTTCTCAAGCCGGCTGGTCGCTGACTATAGGAGGCGTTCTTGTCTGTATGGTTGTCGGGTTGCAAATGGCGGGTAAGTTAGGTAAAGTACTCGGAAATGGAGTTACCGTAGTGGCGTCTATGTATGTGATACTGACGTTGCTGCAGCCCATTTTACTTCAGTTAAACGATATTCTTTTATGCGTTCTTATCGGACAAGGTGTAAATGTGATTGCATTTAAAAATGTCATAGCTCGAACCGTGAAAGAAATTGACGCCGGCATTACAGCTGACGCTACCGCAAAAAGCATGGAAAGCGTTATGTCAAAATATACCGGGAGAGTATAGTTATGGACGAAAATAAAGTTAAGGATTTTTTCAGAAATAATATAATCCCGATAATAATTGCGATTGCATGTTTGGCATACATAGCAAGGGGATTGATTGCAATTAACGAAACTGGAAAAACTCCGTTCGAGATTATAGGAGACGGAGCGCTAGCTCTTTTATTTTCGCTGTTTATAACTCAAATGTTCGGGGAACAAGGTTTTTTAAAAGGCGACCAAAATGAAAAAGTAGTGGCTACAAATAAACTGCACGGAGAAACCGTGGACAGCATTTGCGATTATATAAATTTGTTGGACGAATGGTGCGATAAGAAAAATATCGAGGCTTTGAAAAAATCCCGCCGAAAGATTTTGTCCAGGGAGGGTATGAAATACGAGGATTATTTCGATGAACAAGGAAATTCCCGAGAGGTTGCATTTGATTTTAAAAATAAGGAAAAGCGTAAGAAAGAGCTTAAGCGCTATATTTGTTACCGTAAGGCTTTAAGAAAACGTATAACGCCTTTGACTGTTTCGTCGCTGACAAGCGGAGATGGTATGGATGACGATCCTTATAATATGGGAAAGGGCAGAAAGGAATATCGTAAGTCTAATGCCCGTACAGGCTTAATAAGTAAAATGGCAACGTCTGTTTTAGCCGGTTGTTACGGGGTTAATCTTATTGCTAATTTTTCATGGGCGGAATTCGTTTGGACACTGTTGCAGGTTGCTTTATTTTTGCTTATGGGCGCCATGAATTGCGTTAATACATATTTTTTTGTTACTGATGAACTACGTGCGAGAACAATACGTCAGATTAATGAGCTTGATAAATTCAAAGCCGACGTAACAAAAGAACACAACATTATAAATTTTATATCGGAGGAGTGTTACAATGACGTCAAACAGAATGACAAAGGTTAAAACCAATGCTGACGAACTGAAAAGCGTGTCTCAGCAGACTTTAGGATTGGCAGGTTCCGGCGACAAGGGTATTGCGGCAAATAATGTTGCCAATAAGCCGTACACAATGAATGATTGGTTGGGTAACGGTACCGTTAAAAACAAAAATGTTAATACTGCGGCTGACTCCGTTATCGATTCTGATAATACTCAAAACAATAATTCTGCCGCGGCGGTTAAAGATATTTCTGCAACAGGAAACAGCGGTTCCGCGACGTCGTCTGCAAATAACGGTACAAATAATAATTCGGAGCTGTTTGAAAATTATTTATCTCCCTTAAACGATAAATACGGCGGTAGCTTGGTCGATTACGACGCTTCCGGGCTGGAGGGATATGAGTTGCAGAAGTATCAGAATGACAGGGACGCTTTTGACGTTTATGAAATTCTTAATAAAAATTACATGACTTCGCAGGAGCAGGCGCGTGATAATATGTACGAGCAGCTCAGGGATGCCTATGTTTCTACCGAATTATCCAAGAAATATCTGACGGAACAGCTTGCGCGCAGTGGTTGGGACACTAATATCGGACTTACTACGTCGGCGGCGTCGGATATTAATACTCAGTATGCAAATAGTCGTGCGGATGCGCAGAGAGAATATAATTCACATATGCGCGAGTTGCTTAACGATACGCAGTCCCAGCTTCTTGAGACCGAATCCGCTCGTAGAAACGCTAACAGCGAGCTTGATATTCAGGAAATAGAAGAAAAAAGAGCGGCTGCTTATAACGAAATAGGCAACATGATTACAAATTATTTGTCAGGGGATAAGACTTACTCGCTTAAAGAAATTGCGCAGAATATAAATGAAAACCAATATCTTGACGCAGAGCAGAAAGAAAAGCTTGCCAAAATAGTCGGTTTGAATTTTGAAAACGACGAGTATAAGGATCCTGCTCCTGATTTCGCTACTCAGAATAAATACGGTATAGTTGATCCTTATGCGGGTATTGTTCTGGATACAGCCGGTGCAGAAAGCTTCGGTAAATACAACGGAACCGGAAAGGGGACTCAACAAGACCAGTATATCAATAAAATTATAGGAAAGGCAAAGGAAGGAGCAATAGATAACGGCACCGTCATAAACATGAATTACGGCGCCGGAAAAGCCGATAATTACGTTTATTACAACGGACGGTTTTATAAAACGACAAATAAAGCGACCATTGATTCCGATAACGTGGATAAAAACTGGAGCGAGCAAAGCGTTGATAACGATAATGGCAATCCGAGTTATACCCAACAAATATTTAATTCGCTCTCGGAAGGTGAAACTAAAAACGTGGGTGGATTTGCGTGGAAACGAAAAAACGGCAAACTATATGTTTATGCGCGTGGCGGCTGGCACGAGGCGAAAGTTTAATTTTCGTTGCCGGCATTAAGCGGCAATGCTTTTTATCGCTATAAATTACATTTTATCTATGATTTCCTGATATTTTGCTAAGTCGCGTTTGCATTGTTTAAGTTTTTCTTCAGTTTTAGTAATTTGATCGTCGGTTGCTTTTACGTCTTTAAGATAGTTTTGATAATTACTTTCAAGTTTATTGCTCTGTTTTACTAATTCGCTGTTTTTCTTTTGATAACTTTGATATAATTCTTTTTTTCTTTGAGCGCCGTACCCGGAATTTATATCTAATCCCTGTCTAGCCAATTCTTCGGCTAAATAACGTTGTTCAATAATGTAATTGCTATAGTTCTCGTTAATTTTATTATCAATAGCTTGTCGCTCTGCTTCAAAATCATCTTTTAGTTGTATAAGATTGTTGTATAAAATTGCGTAATGTTTTAAAGCGCAATTATAATATTCTTGTAAAAACGATAAACTTGCCCATTGTAATATATTAGTTAAATCATCTTTTGTCTTAGCTTTATCGTAAATCAATAAATGAGCATTTTCTTTAGCAGAATTAAGATTTTTGAGCGTTGAGGTCGGCATTGTCATTCCGTTTGTTGAAATAAGTAATTTTACGTCGTTTAATCTTGTGTCTATTTCAATTAAAGTTTGTTCTTGCTGCGCGTTGAAATTATCGGTATTGATATCTGCTGTATCATTCTGGGTGATATCATCTGGTGTATCGGGCGGCGTATCTGAACAAGCGCCAAGTAAACCGCACAGAGCAATTAGCATAACAAGAAATAAAAAGTTAATAAATCTCATTTTCTTTTCCATATTAGTTTCCTTCCTTTTATGTAGTTTTTTACTTATTATAACATAATTTTTTAATAAATCAATTGTGAGGATAATATAATGATATATAATCTCAATAAAAACAAGTCGAATCCTGTCGAAAATTATCACCGTAAACTTGCGGAGCGTAAATATGCCCGAGATAAGAGTTTAAAGACGCGCGACGAGGAAATTAACGCGGAAAGCAATTACATTCAAAATACGCCGGAATTTGAGTCTTATACGCCTGCTTACGACGTAAATCAGAATATTATGCAGAATGTTGCCGAAAAGACAGAGGAGGAAACCAATAAAGGCGGTTTCTGGGGCGGCTTGGGATATGCTATTGAGCAGTTGGGCTTAGGTTTGGTGCGTTCTTTGGAAGGAATCAGCGATTATGTTGTAGGCGGCGTAGCCGAATTGTTCGGGCAGGATGAGTGGGCGGACGAGCAGATGCGCAACGATTGGATTAATTACGATCATGCTAATGAATGGTATAATCCTGACGGCGTAATGCAGTTTGTGGGCGACGTGGCAAGCGGCGTAGGCGGTATGCTGCCGAGTATAGGCGCAGCGGCAATACCCGGTATCGGCCCTGCGCTGTCTACCGGTATGTTTATGACGAGCGCGGCGGGACAGAGCGTGTCGGACGCAGCTAAACAGAATGAGGGACTGAGCGGCAATGAATGGCTGTACGGCACGGGAAGCGGACTTGTGGAAGGTTTGGTAGAAAAGATTAGCGGCGGCACGGGCAAGCTTTTAGGCAAAGCCACCGGCAAAATGTTTGGAAAACAAATCGCAAAAAGCACGGCGGGAAAATTGGCCGCTAACTTTGTCGGCGAGGGCTTGGAGGAAGTCGCCAGCGATATAATCGATCCGGCGTTAAGAGGAATAACGGGCGTCAACAGCTGGGAGGAGGTAAAGCGGCAGTACGGCGATCTGCCCGAGCAGCTTCCGCATACTTTTTTAGTCGGCGGAACGGTCGGATCGGTATTGGGCAGCGCGGACAGAGCGGGCAGAGCTATACAGGCAAAAGGTTTTAATAATCTCAACGCTATTGAAAACGCTTCGGAATTTAAGCGCATCGAAGGACAAAACGCACAGGCCGCCGTAAAGGGCGGAAAGGTTCTGGATAATACCGCTTTGCGTGAAAAGCTATCCGACAATCTGCGTAAAATGGATTCGGCGCAAAGAAGCGAATTTATTTCCCGCAACGGACTTGAAAATTATTTCAATGCCGACGGCGGTATAAAGTCGGCATCTGAAAACAGTATCGTGTCGCAAGGATACAACGCTCAGGCATACAGCGAAAATATCGCTAATATCGATAAAGATAAACTAAAATACAAGCCTACCGCCAACGCTATCCGTCCGGATATAGCGCAAGCGGTTAAGGACGTTACGCTGTTATCCGACGGCAACGGACAGTATGTTATCACGGACGGTTTAAGCGATGGCGTTAACGGTTTTTACGACCGTGAAAGCGGTATAACTTATTTGTCGGGTAAAGCCGATGCCGGAGACGTGCGCTCCTATGTCGCTTCGCACGAGCTTGTGCATACCCTGGAGGGCAGCAGGCAATACGAGCGTTTTGCCAATACGGTGTTAAAGGAAATCAATTCCAGCGAAGCTCTGAAAAATAAATATAACATTGATAGATATATTCAAAACTATTCGGCGGCGCATGACGGCGTTGCGCCTGAAACCCTGCAGTACATAGTGCAGACGGAAATAGTGGCGGATTTTGCCGCAAAGGAAATGCTCACCGACGAGGCTGTTTTGCGGCGGCTTATAAACCGCGACAGGAATATCGTACAGCGGATTTTGGACTGGGTAAGGGATAAAATAAAAATCCTCGTCTCTAAAGGCGGGGACAGGAGTAATATTGCCTTTTATAAAAAAGCGGAAAGACAGCTTGCCAAAGCTCTGGATAATCCTACCGGAGGCGTAAGCATTACTGCAATGGATAACGCTTTTAAATCAAAGGAAACGTCGCGCAAAACAGCCGCAGAAAATGCTTTGGCTGTTGAAACAGGTATAAGATTTTCGCAAAAAATTAGTGAATATCCTTATAGTATGCAAACCGTTATAAGTGAATATATTGAGTCGGTTGACAAAAAAATCTTAGATATGGTCGAAGTTCCTAAGTCGATTTTTGAAAGATATACTTTTTCAGAAATATCACCGGAAGCTGTTGTTAAACTTAAAGAATTAACGGGTATAGACTTTACAGGCTATAAAAATTGTATCAATAGCGATTCGATAAAGCATATAAAAGATAGGCATGGTAAAGCTGGAAAGGCAGATGATTCGTTGTCAAATTCCAAAGATATAGCAAGGTTGCCATACATTGTTGAAAACTTTGATACAATAGAGTTGTTGAAAAATAGGGACGGCAAACTGTTATATAGTAGTCTTTTTTATAATCGGTATAATAAAAAAATGCCGTTGGTTGTATTTAAAAAGAAAATCAACGGTACCTATTATTGTGTTGAAGCTGTTGGCGACAATTCGTATAAAAAATTATGGGTAGTTTCAGCATATATAAATAAAAAAGGACTTACACATGCCTCAGATACTGCAAATGCAGCCCCTGAGTTTACGTCCGAAAACGCACATATTTCTCGTCCTTTTGATTCTATTATACGCGAAAGTGCGGAAAAGTCAACAGAAAAATCAAAAAATATAGAAAAAAGTATTGTAAATGAGAAAAACGCAGGCGCAGAGGCGCAAAGAGCTGGCAATGAGAGAATGGCCGACAGAGAGCGTAATGCGCATCGCACCCTTACGCCCTCCGCCGAGAACGGGCGATATAGTCTGCGTGAGAATTGGCATAAGCTAGGACAGTACAGCGAAGAAGAGATAGCGAGCATAGAGGCAAATAAGGTACAGAAAGTAGCGCGTAGCTATGAAGACATTAAAGACTTTATAGGCAAGGCTAGACCGGAAATAGTACATCGGTTGATGTATATCGGCAAGATAACGGAAAAAACTGCTATACTTATACAAAACGAACTCGGACTTGATGTTTTTGAGAAAAGTATAGTTTTAAGTGCAAACGATATACGCCATATATTTAACAAGCACGGAGATGCGAAAACAGAAAATAACCGCGGACAGATAGCTGTTACAAAAGAAAATTTAGAGAATATAATTGAAACAATTATTTCGCCGGATAGTGTGGTTCGAAACGATACTAATGGACAAATAGGTATTGTTTTCAGAAAGATAATTAATGGGAAAATAAATGCGGTTACTATTCTGTCGGAAAAGAAAAAAGCGCTTACACTGAAAAGCGCTTGGATAACGAAAGAAAAACAGAGCATTTCTCCCACAGCCGATGCCGAAGCCCCGTCTTCTACGTCCGCAACGAGAGGGAGTATGAACTCTGTTTCTAATACTAGTATATCCGAAAAAGCTGAAAAGTCAACGGAAAATTCAAAAAAAGTTGAAAAAAGTATTGTAAAGGAGAAAAACGCAGGCGAAGAAAGGTTTAGTATAGCTCAAACAGACGACGGAAAAAGAATAGTGGTAATAGATACCGACCAGGATATTTTCAACGGCGTAGATAGGGCGTATTACGGTAAAACAGTACGCGATTATATGCGCGCTCATTTCCGTGGTGTGAAGATAAACGATGTTACGTTTACAGCCAAGTCGGAACGGGAATATACGCTATCGCAATACTCACAAAAAATGCAAAATCAAAATGTCGATATATATGATGTAAAGATGAGAGCAGCGACGGAACTGGATAATCTAGTAGCGACCGGTGAATATATGCGACATGAGGACGCGAAGCACATGCACGGGTATAATACCGATGGATATAACCGTTATGCAGTGACATTTGAATTGGACGGAAAGACATTTATAGGAGAGCTACTTGTTGCGTTGAAAGGCGACAGTGGTATGTTTTATGATATTGTTAATATAAAAGAAACGCGCTCTCCAAACAAGTCAAAGCCTGCGACAGAGAAACGCGTTTTGGACGATACAAAAGTATTGTCTAATATTAGTATACGCGAAAGTGCGGAAAAGTCAACAGAAAAATCAAAAAATATTGAAAAAAATTCTGAATTGCGTTATTCATTGAAACCGTTTGCCGAGCAGGTGGACGGCGCGCTGGATAGAAAATTACCTAAAGGCGATTCTGTTTTGGTAAGTGAGCATACGCCGGAGTGGATAATAAAAGCTGGTTTTGATGATTTGCCGATGCTGATAACTCAAAAACATTTAAGAGATATAAATACGCCTGAAGAAACGGTTGGTAAGGGTAATTATCATGGAATAAGCCGAGAAAAAATAAAGCAGTTGCCTATTCGCTTGCAGAATCCTGTAATGCTCTTTGACAGTTTGACGGACTCGCGGAGTATTGTCGTGGTAACGGATATGCTTGACGACAAAGGACGTCCTGTAGTGGTGGCAGTTAGGGCTGACGGAAGCGGAATGTATTTAGGTATAGATATTAAGAGTAATTTTGTTACTAGTTTTTACGGGAAAGATGGCTTTGCTTCATTTATATTGAAACACATAAATCAAGAAAATCTGTTATATTGGAATAAAGAAAAAAGCCGTAAATTGTACGATACAATACGGGTCCAATTCCCGCAAGCCCTTACAACCTACGACTCTGATATTATTATACGCATGAGTAAAGCAAAAGTCAATAGTTTCGATAAAAATAATTTAGATAACCGATTCTCGCTAAAAAAGATAGACAGTTATACTGAAAAGCAATATAATGATTACGGCTGGGTGGTAGTGAACGACGTATTGAGCAATCGAGAGTACAGCGACTTTAATAGCAAACTGAACAACCTGACTGCGGAAATCCGACGGAATAAGACAGCGGCCGGAGAGTACATAATTCCGGTGAACGACATGCATAGCGACCGCTTCGGTATAAACAATGTGCTGGTGTTTACCAAAGGAACATATCAAAACCCCAAAATTACGCGAATTATACGCATCAAACTGGATAATGAGACAGATATAGATTTAGTTAGGAGTAAGATTTATGAAAGCAAAGGAATTATTGACGATAGTTACTGGGACGGGATACTCGAAATCTACAATGCAGAAACTTTTCAACGCCGCGAACAACGAGAAGGAAGCCGAGCGGGTGGCGGAACTGATTCGCAAGTCCAAAACGGAGAAAGAGGTACTGGAAGCGCTGGAGAGACTGCAGATCTGATTTATTCGCTTGAGAAGCCAACTGAAAAAGTCAACAGTTTACGTGAAAAAGGCGGAGATGTAAGAAATTCGTTAAAAAACGAAATAACAACTTATGGCAACGGAATGTCTGTAACCCAAAAACCGGGGAAATACAGCGAGGTCCTGACAAAGGTTAAGATCGATAAACTGTCTTATGGCGAAATGGCAAAGGACACTTGGACAAATTTTCAGATAAATTTTTCGGACGCGCAGACGGGTATTGTCAAAGCCGGAAAAAAATTGGGCATTGAGGATATAGACGCAAAGACTAATTATGTCCGCGCCGCATATAACGCTGCTAACAGTATGCTGGACGAAAATCAAGCGGATATTTCCGGCAAACGCGTCGGCGACGGACTTAAAAAAATATTTTCGCCGGTGTACAAAAATGGTGAGGAATACGTTAAAGAATTTTATACCTATTTGCTGCTTAAGCATCATGCGGATAGAATCAAAGTTGATAAAACGGTTTTGGGAGATTTAACCGCGGCCGAGGCTTTGCAGCTTGCCGTTCAAAGAGAGATCAAATATCCGGAATTTAAGACGCTTGCCGCTAAGGTGTGGAAATACAACGATAATCTGCTGCAGTACAGGGTTGATACGGGATTGATTACCGCAGAAGCTGCGGCGGCCTGCCGTAAACTGTATCCGCATTACGTGCCTACTTTCCGTGAAGGCGGTAGCTCCGGTATCGGCGGATTAAGCGGAAAATACAATCTTGCGGTAAAAAGTACGCTTAAGACGGCAAAGGGTTCTACTCTGGACATTATGCCCATAGACGTTATTATGGCGCGTCAGACAATGGAGGTAGTAAGAGCCGGACGAATCAATCAATTAAAAAACAGTCTTTACGACGCGCTTGAGAGCAGACAGAATTATTCCGATATGCGCGTGGCCGGTGTTGAGCGCGTAAATAAAGTTACTGAAAAACTGCGCTTGACCGCGCCCGTTAAAGCCGAGCTTTATAACACGCTTGACGTTGATTATTCAACTATGCGGGATATGAATAATCAGATTTCGTTTTATAAGGACGGAAACAGAATTACGCTTGACGTTACGCCGGAAGTTTTTGCAGGCTTTGAGGATTTCGCGCCCAATACCGTTTACCGCGATAAGTTGATCGAGGTTGTGGCTAAAGGCAATACGATGTTCAAAAAACTTGTTACGTCGGCTAATCCGTTTTTTTTGGTTCGCAACTTTTTTCGAGATCTTCAGGACTCGTTATTTTATACAAAGCACGGTATCCGCAGGTTTCTGCCGTCTTTGGCTAAGGCTTATAAGCAGATTGCGACTAAAGGAGAAATGTGGAACGAATATCTTGCTGCCGGGGGCTTGTCCAGCGGTTTGTTTGATTATAATACGGGCATAAAGCGCGGCGGGACCGGTTTAAAGAGTTTGGCTGAGCGTGCGCTTAATAAGCTGGAATATGCCAATATGTTTATCGAGCAGGCTCCGAGGCTTGCGGAGTATATGCTGTCGCGGCAAAAAGGCCTTAGCGTCGAGCAGTCGCTGTTGGACAGTGCCGACGTGACCACCAATTTCGGACGCGGCGGTAAAACGGCTAAAATGCTTAACAGGACTGTTATGCCGTTTCTTAATCCATCGATTCAGGGCTGGAGCAAGCTTGTGCGCACTGTATTCGGCAAAAAGAACGTTTCTCAATGGATTCAGCTTATTGTCAGAAGCCTGCTTTTAGGTATAGGACTTACGGCGCTTAACGATCTTTTAAACGGCGACGATGAGGATTATAAAGCGGTTTCTTTACGCGATAAGGAAAATTATTATTTATTCAATATCGGCGACGGGCAATTTCTTAAACTGCCTAAGGGCAGGGTTTTATCCGTATTTGGTTCTCTGTATCTCAGAGGGAAGGAAAGCGCAAAAGGAAACGCTAACGCTTGGGACGGATACCTGGAATCGGCTGCAAGCGCGGTTTCACCGGTTGATAATTTTACAAGGACAATATTTTCTCCTTTGACGGACGCCGCGACAAATACTACTTGGTACGGCGGAGTTATCGAAGGCCGGGGACTTCAGAATTTATCGCCGGAAAATCGTTATGACGAAAGCACAAGCGAAATAGCTAAAGCTTTGGGAAAGGCTTTAAATTATTCGCCCAAGAAGATTCATTATATTATCGATCAGTATTCGGGCGTTATCGGAGACATCGTTTTACCTATGACAACCGCTAAAAGCGAAAGGGGCTTGATTGCGAGTAATTTTACCGTCAATACGGCTGTGTCTAACAGGTATTCCGGCGAGTTTTACGACAAACTTGACGAGATTACTTATGCCAAAAACGACGGCGACAGAAACGCGGCTTTTAAGTACAGATATTTAAACGATATTGCCGGCGAAGTCAGTGATATGTACGCTAAGCGTAGGGAAATAGAAAATTCGGACTTATCTCAGCAGGATAAATCCGCGCAAAGCGAAGCTGTTTCGGTTTTAATAAGTCAGACGCAAAAATCGGCGGTAAAAGGCCTTGATGTTTTGGATGAGATATTGAATTCAATCGATTACGACAAACGCGTTGCTAAACTAACGCAGGGTTTCGCATATAGGCAGCTTACAGATGACGAAAAGGAAAAAGCGGCAGTAAAAATGTATGATTACTATTATGCGTTGGCAATGAATAAAGCGTTCGGGGCAGAGCTGGACAGGAAGCAAACGATATGTAATATGATTAACGACGATAGGATTTTTATATATTTAGCGCACATATCTTCGCTTACAGCCGATACGGACAGCAACGGAAATACTATTAACGGCAGCCGTAAGAAAAAAGTAGAAACGTATGTTGACGGATTGCCGCTGTCGTCGTTGCATAAATATCTTTTAATGCTCCTTGCCGGTTATAAATTGGGAGATATAGGGAAAAACAAGGTTGCCGGTTATTTTAACGAAGCGGCTTTAGATAATTCAATTCGTGAGAATTTGTTAAGTTTTGTAGCGTAAAATAAAAAGACCTACGGAGTAATTCCGTAGGCTTTTATTTTTAATATTCTTTTTAGTTCAGTTTGAAAATAATTTTGTCAATTAGCCTCATTGCGTCGTCCTTAAACAGGCACATGAATTTAATTAAAGTTTGCGTGCGCGGTATGCTGATACCGTGCTCGATATCAACGTAGCTTCTCGGCGAAATTCCCAAAAGCTCGGCCATTTTTGTTTGCGGAATATCGAGCTCGGCGCGCTTGTTTATTATAGCATATCGCAGCTCTTGTTTGATTATATCCGTTTCGTTGTTCATTGTGTTTTTCCTCCGTGTTTTTGTTTACTGAATTTTTGTTTTAACAGTATAAAAAAGCTCGTAATGTTGTCGGTGTATTCGTTGCCGGTCAGGCGGCAATAAAACATGTAAAGATACGACAGGTATTTTTTTCTGTATCGGCAGAGCGTTCTGCTTGGTACGCCGGTTTTTCTCGGCAGTCCGTGCGTGCTGTTGGAGTATTTATAACAGTTATTATTCAGATAAATTTTTCGCATGACCTCCGCGTGCGCCGTGTGTTCGACCTTGTCGTAGCTGTCGAAAAAGTCCAGAGCCCTGCTGAATGCTTCGGTTATTTCGGGATTATCGTCTTTAGCGACAAGGGCTTTTAAAATCAGTCTTTCCGTCGGTTTAACCTTTTGATAGTGTTTCATTTTTCAACTTCCTTTGTAAAAAATATTTGATTAGGCCCTTAGTGGGCGAAAATCCTGATATATAAATAAGATATAATTTATTCAGCACATACAGTGGGGGATTGAATTATGCAAAAGATGAAAGCTGAAGAAGCATTGAAGTACGTTATCGAAACGGTTAAAAGTCATTTGCGCGAACTGTACGATTCAGAAGTCGTTGATACCGATTTTATTTACGGAGAGAAAACCGCTTATGTAGAGTGTCTTGAGCTTATAGCTTGCTGGGATTCGGCCGAGGAAAACGGCCTGGATTTCGATATTGAGCTTATGTTTCCGATATAATATTTTATCGCCCTATTGAAGTTAATATTTATAGCGTTACTTCATTATTGCGCCAATGGACTATTCAATTTTTCTGAGCTTCACCTCTATTTTAGAGCCGTTAAATATATTTGTCAAGAAAAAAAAGAGGTTTTTGTTATAAAAAAGCCTCTTTTTTTAAGTTGAATTATTTTTTGAGCCGTAAATTTACTGTGATTCTGCTGCCGTCAACTATGATATTTTTGATAAGATATTCTAGCAACGTGCGCTTTTGTCGCCGGTTGAGCATACTGTATTCTGCAATAGACTTTTTAATCGCTTCAGCGTTAGTCGGCGCGGACTGTACGGATTCAGTTTCTTTTTCTATCAGATTTTGCAGCTCCGCAATTTTAGAATCGTATTCGATTTTTCTTATAAGAAAAGTATCCTTATCAATATCGCCGGAAAGATACAGGTCAAGCAGTTTGCTTTGCGAGCGTTTTATCGCGCCTATTTCGCTCATCATTTTATCTATGAGGCCGGGGGAGAAGTCGGCTTTGTTGTAATCGTCAATATTCAGATTGAGTACGTAATC